>Ga0209337_1000090_pt1 | contig 75778 bp, 72 predicted proteins | sample LinPmetageLP53_FD_184044 | JGI IMG/M metagenome (GOLD analysis project Ga0209337, IMG submission 184044) | Marine viral communities from the Pacific Ocean - LP-53 (SPAdes) (version 2) | ecosystem: Environmental > Aquatic > Marine > Oceanic | place: Pacific Ocean | collected 2010-02-08
GCTGACGCGCAACGGGCACTTAACCTGAGGCCAAGAAAATGCCTCGGGTATAGACAACCCTTAGTTGTTTTTAATGAACTACGCAGCGCAGCTTAATTTAGCGAGTGGTGCACTTCGGAGTTGAATTTGCGAGTAAGTTATATAGTTATGCTTTGTATACACTATATAAATAAAGGCTTAAATGAGTTATTTGTGTTCACAACCCCGACAGGATGTGATTAAAGCCACGATGCGATGTGTTTAAAAGCGTGATTCAAACCACGTTACTCTGTGGTTAAAACCCCGATTAATATGTGGTCAAAACCACGAAGTAGCCGTGATTAAACCCACGACACAATTCACAGCTTTTACACAGGTTATATACATGCTTAACCACCGAAATTGTTGATGAAATTTGTGTTTAAACCCACGAATGTTCATAAAACGATCAATAATAAATAACATACCGTATGTTATTTCGTTTTTAATGTGTTTTATTCTAATTTATCTCTTAGTAGACAACAATAACACGATATTTAATAGCTAAAAATTATACGAATTTTAACTGTTGTGTTTAAAACCACGATGTTTAGCATTAATTTTGAGCTATTTTTTCACTTTTTAAACGACCATCTTTATCTTTGAAAACTATAATTTTTTCAATTGTTCCTGACATTTTTGCTGTTACATACATGATAAAGTAGTCTGGAATTATCATGCGTAATAGGAATATAGTATAGTACTAAAAATAAAATTGGTGCAGATTATAAAAATTTTGGATGACATGGCACTGCCAACTAACTTGAAGTTCGTTAGTGAGAAGTGGCTGCATCCCTATGCGTTATCCATTTGGCGAAGGGATCCGTGGTAGATCTAGTTTTAGCCATTTTGAAAAGCATTCGTTGCGCTTATCATTACTGTATACATATTAACGAACCAGTAAGTGTTTATTGTCATGGTAAACACTATTCAGTTGTTTATTCATTAATTGACTTGTTTCTGACTTTATATTTAGCTGCTTAGAAACATCGGAAAAGTGGCTTAATGCCTCCACGACTTCTTGAATAACCTCTTGAGCATTTTTCCAAGATGAGAAGTTTGCCTGCATTGCAAGCTTTTGCATTACCTTTAAATTTGGCTGTTTTCCGTACCCTGAAAATGCCGTGGCATGCTCATTGTAAGGGGATGGACTAAAGGTAATATCGTAAAAGGGGGCAAGTTCCCATTTACCGTTATCTGCTTGTAAAAATGCCCAGTTTTTACTGTGGTCATCTTGATTTAATGAGAATAAATTAAAGATCATTCGCCTAAACATGTCTTGCCCTTTAGCAGGGCTTTTACACAGTAAACTAGTCGCTTTTATCAAGTCTTCATAATCTAAACTTGGCACCCGAAAATCAGCATCTAACAAACCACTTGCGCTATGAAGGTGATGTCGGCCTTCAACACCATGATTATTTTTAATGACATCAAATCGCTTTAACGCTAACCACTTTGTTGCTCCTGATTTTTCTGGAGCATCGAGTAACTTCCATGCAGGCACATCAATATTTGCCATATCTGCGAGTGTCAGATAAGCTGCTTCACAAATACCTTCTTCATGCCCCAATGCAAGTTGCGAAGAGGTGAATTTAACAAGGTAAGCTTCGTTGTTATCAGCTGGTTTGGTGCTGCAATAAGCCGGATCATCGTCATTTAAATAGAGTTGTGCTTTAGGTCTTGCTCCTCCAGAGCTTCCAGCATTGACCAATGCTTGCAGTACTTCTTCGGTTTGACCATCGAAGATAGCTTGTGCTTGAATACCAAGCTCAGCGAGTGAAAAACTATCATTATCATTATCATTATTTTTTAGACCTGAAGTAGGCGAAAAAGATAATGCGCCCATTGCACTATCGCCAATAAAAGAGAGTCGATCCATGGATGTTATCTGTGAAGGCAGAATATCAGACTGTCTGAATATACGATCCATCAGTAATAAACCCCAACCATCGGGTAAAGAATCTGAAAATGCACCATGAAGGTTATTGTGAGGGCTTAGTGGCGCGACTTGAAGTGATGAGTCAAAGCTAAGATTAAAAGGGGATAAATTCGAATAATGGTTTAGGTAATTATCATTATATTGAAAATAAACTCCTCGTCGGTTTTGAGCCAATTCGCCTACAACTATTTGGCTGCCATCGGAAAGCTTTCTTTTTACATCTAACTTCTGTATCTGTTGGAAGCTCATCCTTTTAACACCTCTTTAATTGATCTTGGGTGATATTCACTCTGCCGAGATCGTTCCGTTAATACTTGTAATCGTTCTAAGTCATCTAAGCTTTGCCAAAGTAATAAAAATTGTCGCAATGATATCTGACCTGTTAATTCAAACTTCTTGATTGTTGATGGGGGAACAGTGCTGATCTCTGACACTTGATTCCTAGATAGCTTCTGACTCTTTCGTTGTTCAATTAGCCATTCTTGCATTGAAGCCTGAACATCTGTCGATGATAATAAAGATAGTTTATTCATAATTACATTACATTAAGTCACTATAGTACCCATAATAACACTATTTTTATTATTTTGGCCACTATTGTGTCCGCCTTACACAGTATGATTCTGTAAGATAAAAAATGGTTAAGCCGCTGGCTTATTGTTCGTTAGAGACCATTCGCCATAGCTCCTGCCTTCTAGTTATTTTCATCTGTTACTCCAAATAATTGTTTAGATGCACTTTGCCGAACGTTTACGTTTGAATCAACGCGTTAACTCCTAAATATATACGAAAATAACAATTTAAAAGAGTGTAATCACATTTATATGTGATTACGCTCTTTAATTCGTATTTATCTGACATTTCACAGTATAAAAACATAAAAATAACATATTATTACGAATCCCCCCTTGGTCTGTTAAGTATTCGTGGATTTTATGATAATAAATGATGGGTATATAGGGTTTTGGGATAAATGAAGCAAGTAGATCTCTTATTTACGGGCCCACCAAAAAAATAAAAAATGAAAACCACATAAAATCATACATCTATATTACTTAATCGTATTTTTTGCGATAATTTTTAATGAATGATACTCACAACATAATAGAAATGGATTACTTCTTATGAGAAATATTACACACAAAAGTTTGATTTTAATTGCCGTTGCTGGATTGGCTGCTTGTAGCTCAACACCTTATGTGCCGCCAACTGAATACCCTCTTGTAACCGTGCATTCAGAAGCTATGTATGATTGGGATAGCGATTATAGCTATGCTAAGAACATTTCTATGATGGTACGCCCATCAGGTATCGGTTATGGCGTTGATGATGTTAGGAATCCGTCTGACGCTGTTTTAGTAACTAAAGATGGTGTATCCGATTCTTTCGCATTAGGTGGAAGCTATTTAGAAGGTGGTATAGGCGGTGCATTACTTTTTGGTGTACTTAACAACACTGTCGAAAAGCAAAATAATTGGGCTCCTATTTTAGTGGATTTCATCCCTGTTGCTGATTTACCGAACCCGCATGATAAAGGCGCGTATTTGAAGCTGCGTAACGTTGTATCTAATAACATACGTGCAGCATTAGAAAGCCAGTACAAGGACATGGAGTGGAAAGGTACGTACTATGATATACAGCGTCACGCTTCAACAAACACAAAAGTAATTTTTAATGACGGGACTTGTGGTGATGCCTATAACATTGGTAATGAAGGCGTTCGATACCCTCTTTTGTCTTGGTCTGTTCATCCAAAACTACTTGAAGATAAAGGTGATAACAAGTTAGTTGCGCCTTATTGTTTATTTTCATTTGAGCCTAGCATTACAGGCAAGGCAATGATTGACGGCGTAGAACACTGGACTATCACTAGCATAACAACAAGAATGAGTAGTTCAGCTAATAATACTTACTATACACAAGCTTTAAATGTAAGCGCACAATTAAGCAGTGCGCTTACTTAAATAAGTCACCTTGCGCAGGATGTGCCTCACTACTTGCGCCAAAACGTTGCTGTTGGGCAAGGCGAAACTGCTCTTCTAAAAACATCAGTCGAGCCGTTTGCTTAGCAAGCAATTGTTTTAATAAAACTGGATCGTCCGGTAGTGAATTAACATCATCAATCATGCTGTTATTTTATCAAAAATAAAGGCTAAGCTGTTGGTAAAACTTAGATTATTTGTTGATCAATAAAGCCTACTTATGATCACAGGTTATAAGGCGACAGACTCATAACTAATGGCTTGATGTCCCAGCACATCAAAGCCATCAAATAGCCAGTGTAATTGCTGCTCTGATAAACTCAACGATGGTTTATTGAGTTTTGTTGGCCATTTGAATTTATCTTTTTCTAATCGTTTGTACCACAGAGCAAAGCCTGTTTTATCCCAGTAAAGCACTTTGAGTTTGTCACGGCTTTTATTGCAAAAGACAAAGACAGTACCCGATAACACGGACAATTCAAGCTCTGCTTCGACAATGGCAGTTAAGCCATTGATGGACTTTCGAAAATCTACAAACTGACTATAAAGATATACTTCAGGCACATCGACAAACATTTTCATGTGTTCAACGCCTTAATTAAATCAGCCAACCATTGAGGCTCGCAATGAGAAGGTAAGCTTAACTGGGTGTTGCCATGCGTTAAGGTTATTGAGCTTTTAACTGACGTGAAAGCTTGGCTTTTTACTTTAACTAACGTAGGTGCTTGTTCACTTGCCTGTAATCTGTTGCGATATTTATAAAAGTTTGATGTAGGTAATTTATGTTGTTTGCAGAACCCAACTATGGATAATCCGCTCGTCTTTTGCTGCTCAATTAAACGTTGCCAATCTTCTAGTGTTCTTCTTCGTTTCATAATACCTCCTGAAAAATCAGAGGGTATAATTAAACGAATCAAAATGATCTGCTAGGTGTGGTTACTCGGACGCGTACTGCATATTGAACACCTTGATCGGAATGAACAATAAGTCATTTCTCAGGATTTCTTTGCCAAATAGCCATTGTTAACGCATCACAAACAAGCTGCGCTTTCATTCTCGACCCCATGCTCCAACCAACAACTTTTCGCGCGTATAGGTCGATAAAAACCGCTAAATAGAGCCAACCTTCCGCTGTCCAAATATAAGTGATATCACCAACAAATACTTGATTTGGCTGTTCTGTCGTAAAGTTTTGCTCAAGCTCATTTTTGTAAAGTGGCTTATTGTGATCACTATTGGTCGTTGCTTTATATTTCTTTTTGTAACGGGGTTTGAAGTCCAATGGTACGAAAAATTACTCTAAGGATTTTCCATACCTGTTGTAGGCAGATTTAAAGGTCTAAGTCTTCCTTTCTTTACTTGCTCTGCCACTTATTGAAATAACCGCACGTAAAATCTGTTTATCTCACCGATTCACAGGAGACCAATCAATAATGATTAAGGGGTATTTAATATTTTTAATTATAAGTTATGGGGATTCGTCAGCCCCAAAGAGCCTTAGAGAGCCTATGATAATTAGTGTTTGGCGCACCTTTTAAAGTTGCGCGCTTTAATTTTAGGGATTTAGCATGCTTTCCACTTATCTATTGAAAGTAACACTTAGATAAAAGGGTTTATGAAAGCAGATGAATTCTTAGGAGCCCTCACTCGTGAAGAAGCCATTAAGGTTATTAATAATTCTTAATTTGAAGTATTCAGTATCACAATAAAATTACTGATTTAGCTGGTTATTCTGATCAGTACTATGGCGTTTGCGTAATCTGTAGCTGAAAATTTTCTGTGATGATTAATTATAAGCAAAGTTCACTGTAAAATCTCGATATTTAATATCCCTGACACGCTTATGATATATATATCAAGCAATTTACGACTGCCATTTATCCACATAACATTTCTGCGGTCATCAACACTTCCCCCATGTTTTTACCCTCTACTCCCAAAAAACAATTAAAAATACGGAACCGATTTTACTTTCATATTTCCCTTTTTATTCAATCAGTAACGAGCTGTCCTTACCCATAGTATTGTTCGTGTGATTAATTATTTTTCTTTATTGTTCACATAAACAATAAAAGTGTGCAATACTAAAGATTGTCAGGTTAACAAAGTATTCGTTACTGCCACATAAATTAGGTCAGCAAGAGCCAATTCAAAATAGAAGGGATAAGCATGAAACCACAGCAAATTTTTGTAAAGAAAACTCAGTTATTAAGAAGAGCCATATGGTTAGGCATCGCGGCTACATCCGTACCAATTACGCCTGTTTGGGCCGAAATCGAAAAAATTGAAGTTACTGCAACACGCCGAATAGGCAGTATTCAAGAGGTGCCATCAGCGATTTCATCTATCAGCAGTGCAGATCTAGATAGAATGAAACTTGATGATATTGGCGACCTGACCGGCCAAATACCTAATCTAAGTTCAATCCAACCCTATGGCGAAGGCGGCTCACCTTTCTTTGTACTGCGAGGTGTCACCACTACCGATTTCACACTCACACAAAGCTCGCCCATTGCACTCTATGTAGATGATGCCGTACGTGGACTGCCTACCCTCGAAATCGGACACATGTACGACATCGAACGTGTGGAAGTACTTAGGGGACCACAAGGCTCGCTATATGGTAAAAATGCAACGGGGGGAGCGGTGAACCTTATCACCAAAAAACCCGACTTCGAACAAGAAGGTTATTTTACTCTTGGCTATGGTAAGTTCGATAGAAGAGAAGCGAAAGCAGCCTTTCAAACGACCCTAGTTGATGGCGTTCTCGCCGCTCGAGTTGCCTTCAATTATGTAGCAGATGATGGTCTTATTGAGAACCAATTTCCAGGGGCTGAAAATGATCTTGGCTCTGATATGCGTGCTGGACGACTTTCTCTTCTATACACACCCACTGATGAACTAGAAGCGGTACTTCGAATCTACACGCACAGCAACAACACACAACCTTACAGCGCCTACTCTGAAGTCATCGATTCTAGCTTTACCGGTGGATTGACTCGCGAAGGGCTCGATATAATGCACTCTTGAAGAAAGAATAATTGATATGGACGGGATCAACATCGGTTCAATAAGGCTTTGGAACTCAGTTTATGCAATACTTTACATAATTGGTTATTGGAGAAAGCTATGGGTAATCGTTTAGAGTATTTATTCGAACAATGGTTTGATCAAAAAGATAGCTGCCAATGGGTCTTAGCTACTATTGTTGAAACTAAAGGATCTGCATATAGAAAAGCTGGTGCAAGGATGCTTATAAATAGCAATGGTCAAGTATTTGGGCTTTTAAGTGGCGGTTGTTTAGAATCAGATCTAATGCTCCAAGCCCAAAAGTGCTGGTCGTTAAATAAAGATATTATTATTGTTTACGATATGCAGGATGAAACTGATATCACATGGCAATTGGGCATTGGCTGTGGAGGTATGGTTAAAGTATTACTTCAGTCAGTGAATTCATCAAACAATTATTTAGAACTACTAACACTTAGAGAAAAACTTAATAATAGATGCGTTTGCTTTTACCAGCAAACACCAAGATTAGATTTACATGAAATTAACAAAAGTCAAAACGCCGTAAAAATTAATTTAGATATTAATAATAACAATCAATTAGAATATATAAGTAATGACTCACTCATTTTTACTTCAATAATAAAACCTCGTCCAGCTATAGCTATTATGGGAGGAGGTGCAGATGCGTTACCATTAGTCAATATTGCATATACCCTAGGATGGCATATTACGTTATTTGACCCAAGAGTGAATTATGCTAGAAGGACTTATTTTAAGCATGCAAATCAAATAATTAAGAAACCTTTTAACGAATTATATGACTGTGACTTATTAAATAATGCCAACGTCATTATTGTAATGAGCCATAACGTAAATTTGGATGCCCAGGCATTATTAGTTGCTGATAAATCCAATGCTTCTTATCTTGGGCTTTTAGGGCCTAAACATAGAACATTAAAAGTGCTAGAAAAAGCTAACATAGAGTACAATCAAATCAATAAACCTTTATTCAACCCCGTAGGACTTAACTTGGGTGGCGAATTACCTGAATCCATTGCTTTGTCTATTTTATCGGAAGCCCATGCTTTTTTAGAGAAGAAATTAGGGAATATTCGACTGAGAGAATTACAAAAAATTGAATAGCAAAAAAAGCACCGTACAATTTAAGTTATTATTACTATGCGCAGGAAGTAGCAGACGATTTCAAAGTGCAAAAGTAGTTGCCTGTGCCAACAAGAATGGAAGATGCAAACCAGTAGTGCAGCATGCTATTGATTCTATTACCGGTGCTTTTAAGGTATTAGGTGTGCCATATAAAAATATCTATTTAACAACGGGTAAATATCATCAAGAAATAGTACATGCCTTGAATGTTAATGAGGACATTAGAATTTGTTATTGTGATAAAGCATATAAGGGAATGTCTTATTCATTAATTCAAGGCATAGATAAAATACTCAAAGAAAGCCCTGACACTACTCATATTATGATTGCTTTAGCAGACCAAATTGCTTTAACAACGGATGATTACGTAAAAATGATTAAACTCACTGTTGATTCTCAAGAACAGATAATATGCGCTAAAAGTCCTAATGGACTAACTGCTCCAGTTATTTTCCCATACCAATATTTTGAATCATTGAAACAGCTTAAAGGAGATGTAGGTGCCAAATCAGTTGTACTGTCGAATTTAAAAAATGTTAAACGGGTATTAATAGAAAGTGCTGAGTTTGATATTGACACTCAAACCGATTTAAATATTTGGAATGAAAAACAACTCAGTAACTAAATATTTTCAAGTATCTAAGATAAAGTAAATCCGTTGAATAATAATAATCATTTATGAACAATGAAATTCCAGATGTGAAAATTCTCATGCATCGCGATCACCTAATATCCATTTAAGCCGATCACCTGGGAGGGATACCATCAATGCCGATCACTTTTCGGTAAAGATGGTATTGAGTGAACGTCTTGAATGGTAACGTTCGATTTTTTTACTTTTTTGTCTAGCCAGTAAGTGCTTTAACCGTTATTTTTTTAATTTTTGATTTACCGACTGCTCACGACTCTAGGATATTTCTGCTATATCATTGCTCCTTCACTTTTCCCTCAAAAATCAGGTGATAGAAGAAAGCCAATAAGCATGTTATGGTGAAAAATTAGCTAAATAATTCTAAGTCGACTACATATTTGGATAATTAGGTCCACCAGTACCTTCAGGTGTCACCCAAGTAATATTTTGGCTAGGATCCTTAATATCACAGGTTTTACAGTGAATACAGTTTTGTGCATTAATTACAAATTCATCTCCCTCCTTACTGCTTTCTACTTCATATACTCCGGCAGGACAATAACGTAGTGCTGGCTCTGAGAATTTGGCTAAGTTAATGCTAATGGGAATAGTATTATCAGCTAACTTAAGATGACATGGTTGATCTTCTTCATGATTAGTATTCGATAAAAACACCGATGATAACTTGTCAAAACTAAGCACATTATCCGGTTTAGCATAATGGATAACCGGTGAATCTTTTGCCAACGTTAATTGAGCATGATCAAGGCTATCATCTTTAAAGTTAAATGGGAGTTTTCCACCAAAGAAATTTTGATCAATAGTATTATAAGCACCACCAAGATAGGTGCCAAACTTGTGCATCGCTGGGCCGAAGTTACGCGTGTTATACAGTTCGTCATATAACCATGATTGTTTGAAGTTATCAGTAAAGGCAACTAAATCAGCTTTACCTTCTTTTGCACTACGATCATTTTCTGACAATAATGCATCTGCAATGGTCTCCGCCGCAATCATACCTGCCTTCATCGCAGTGTGATTTCCTTTAATTTTGGCAAAATTAATGGTTCCGGCATCACAACCAACAAGTAATGCACCAGGCATTGTCATTTTAGGTAATGAATTAAATCCACCTTTGGCTAGTGCTCTAGCACCATACGTTACGCGTTTACCATTGGTAAGATATTGGCTTATCTTAGGGTGATGTTTAAAGCGTTGAAACTCATCAAATGGACTAAGATGCGGATTGGTATAGTTTAAATCAATAATTAAACCAACAAATACTTGGTTATTTTCGGCATGATAAAGGTAACCTCCACCTGTAGTCTTTTTATCTAATGGCCAGCCTGCAGTATGAACCACTAAACCTTCTTGGTGAAGTTCAGGAGATATATCCCAAACTTCTTTAAAACCTATGCCATAATGCTGAGGTGATTTCCCTTCGTTAAGTTGATATTTTTCAATCAATTCTTTACCTAAATGACCACGACAACCTTCAGCAAATACAGTATATTTGGCCGTTAATTCCATACCTGGAATAAAAGATGCTTTTTGCACTCCTTTTACATCTAACCCCATGTCACCTGTAATTATACCGCCAACACTGCCGTCATCATTATATATAACCTCTTGAGCTGGAAAGCCTGGAAATATATCAACTCCTAGTTCTTCTGCCTGTTCAGCTAACCAACGACAAACATTACCCATACTCACAATATAATTACCATCATTGTGCATTGTTTTCGGCACACCAAAATTTGGTAATTTAATAGCCTTTTCTTCACTATTAAATAAATAAATATCGTCAACTGTGGCTCTGGTGATTAACGGCGCGCCCTTGTCTTTCCAATCAGGAAATAATTCATTTAATGCACGTGGTTCAAGTATCGCACCTGAGAGAATATGAGCGCCTACTTCAGAACCTTTTTCAACCACACAAATCGATAATTCTTGTGATCTTTCTTTCGCACACTGCATTAAACGGCAAGCTGTAGCTAAGCCTGATGGCCCTGCACCTACTATTACGACATCAAACGCCATTGATTCTCTTTCCATTACATTTCCCATTTTTTCACATTGGTTTTAAATATAATTAGAAACCAATTCTTTAATAATATTCTTAATTAATTATATAAACTGATTAATCAGTATTATATTGTTTATAGTTAGATTTATTGAAATTTTGTATGAAATCCGATAAGTCTAATGTTGACTTCGATAACGTAAAAAATGCTATCAGCCCTTTTGCTAAATAGGTCTGAAAAAGCTTTACGTATAAAAGAAGCTCTAATGGTTACTGAAAGGATTGCAGTAACCATTAGAGCTAAAAATTACAACTACCGCCCTTGCTTTAGGATACAGAGTGCACTATTCAAAGAGTAGCGCACAGAGCTGTAGTGCTCATGCGAGGTTTAACTCGCTTCTCTCCAAAAATTGAAATCCTAGATTACTGCCGTTTTTTCAAACTGCACTTTTCGAGCCCGAGCAGACACAACGATGACCAATATAACGGCTAGTAAGGCTGGTCCTGGAGCAATGACAAAAACAACAGATAGTGGGGCTCCAGTCAAAGCTCCCGCAGCTATCGCTGGCCCAATAGATTGAGCGGCAACCGTAGCGATATACATCATGCGAGTGAATTGTTCTTCAGGATCATTTTCTGCTGTAAAGGACATATAGTAAGCTAACCCCATACTCCACGTCGACGTATAGACCCCAAAAGCAATAGTGTAGAGCAATACTGAATCCGCCATATAAAGTGCTACCAACGAACCAAGAAGCAATAATGTCGTAAACGCTATCCATTTCATCCGACCACCAACTGCGCCAAATACTAATGGAATTGCGCATCCAAAAGCTGCAAATACAAAGCCCAATGCAAGTGCATTGGTTACTTCAACTTGATCGAGCCCATTAGCAAGCCCAACTCGCTCTACATAGCCATATACAACATTTACGCTGACACCAAAAAGAAACAATGCTATGAGCCCTGCCCAGCCCATTAATTTAGTATGGGGGACCATCGACCCTGAGGTTGGTTTGTGAAGTTTTTCTCTATGGCCACCGAGGCTCCCTGGAATAAAAAAAGCAAGGATCAGCCCTACCCCCAACCAAAGCGCACCCGATCCGAGGCTAGCAGAAAAACCGTATTCCTCACGTAGCTCCCCTAAAAGCCAAACGGCTACAGCAGACAGAAGCATACCAAGCGCAAGCCCAACGCCAAACGCTCTATCTGGAGAGGCTGCTCGGGCCAACATGCAAGCCGTGACAGTTGTAATCATCACAACCCCAAAGCCTGAAACAAATCTCACTAGAGCCAGTAAAAAATACGTATCAACCTGGGTAGTAATAATATTGGCAAGCACTGCTATGACTGACGCAATAATTATTAACGTACGCCATGCGATACGCGGCATCAAAAAAAATCCAGCGATAGCACCCATAATGCCGCCAGCCTGATCCACGGTCTGAACAAATCCAGCTTGAGATAAAGACAAACCAAAAGCATCAACGTACATGCCAATAAAGAAAGGGGCTATATCAATCAAAATAATTGAAATAGCATAAATGACTGCCGCTAAGGCTAACGTTACCATGGGACGACTCCCTAGTTTCGAATATTCATTCCCCATTTTCAATATCTCCATCTGGATAGGCCTACTAATTAATTGATTTTGTCAAACTAGACAGTACACAATTTTTAATTGTTCGTCTACACAATTAAATTGTTTTTTACTCATGTTTAGGGCACTTTCTTTGACTTAATAGCAACAAATCGTCCTAGCCTGGGACTAGTTAGGGATACTTTTTGTGATCAATATCATTTAGCATCATTTTAAATTTCGCAATATTACACACCACGATTACTGATAACGATTAAGAAAGGCTCAAGAAAGATAGTTTTTGATTGAATAGCTAGGTTTCATTCATGTGTTGATGTAGATAATAGTTTATATCTAACTCAGAAGTCGCTTTGAAACAAGTAGAGGTCCGGCCGGTAAAAGTGTTGAATTTAGCCACTCACCTATTAATTAGTTGAAATATATTAGTTTATTCCACTAAAAGTTCAAAAGTCATTGGTTTGACTTGTTTTGTTAGATCTACCTCAAAACTTCCCAGTCTTCCTAAGTGTTCAGTGTGATAAGGTGAAAAAGCGGCCATATGTTCTCGAGTTATATTATACCCTTCCGACTTTAATTGGTTAAAGACTTCAGTCATCGCATTCACATTGTACAAGATCGCAAAGTTAGCCAATAACTGGTTATATTTAACGATTTTACTTTGCTCATGCTTCAGGTTAGCCGAGATTTTCCCGCCGTTAGCAAAGAACAACCAGCGAGCGAACTCATTGAATTCCTCGCTTTTACAGGTTGCTGCTTGAATGGTTTTCCTGAGATCAATATCCGTGATGTATTCTAATAAGAACATGGTTCTAACCACTCTCCCTAACTCTCTGAAAGCAAAATAAAGCTTATTTTTCCTATTTTTAGTCCCGAATCGTCTCAATATGGTTGATGCCGTTATTTTTCCAGCTTTGACAGACATAGCGGTACGCATCATATCTGCATAATGTTTTTCAATAAGTTGCCATTTGATCGGTTCATTAAACAACGATTGAATATGATCCAGTACCATGGCTTTATCAGGTTTATAAAAGCAGAGATCTTTAATGTTACGAATACGAGGCATTAACTTAATACCCAGCAAGTATGCCAGACCAAATACCGGTGTAGATTGAGCTTGTGTATCACCATGGATAGTTGTTGGGTTAAAATCGGATTCATCGTTCAACAGACCATCAAGAATATAAATGGCTTCATAAACACCACAGGGAATAAAACGGCTAAACAAAGCAATGTAAGTATCCGATACGTGATAATACGCAATACCGCCATAGCTACCATATCGAATGTGGTACTCAGAAAGGAGATTGTCTTCATAAAGATCCCAGAGTTTACCATCCGCAGATACACTATTGCCTGATCCCCAACATTCAATTAACCGATATTTTTTATATTCGGTGTTGAGCTTGGTAATGGCTTTTTCAAGCCGAGCTTCGGTCGTGCGTTTTAAATTTAACCACGCTACCTGTTTACGGGAAACACCACGTACAGAACGCACAGTCTCTGTGGGGCCGATATTGGTGCCATAACAAAACACCGTCAACACGAAGCGTAACACGGGATCACTAATGCGCGACTCAAAACCCGACAGCGGGCCAAAATGCTTATTGAGATTTAGCCATTTTTCAACATTAATGATCACATCAAGTAAATTGATTTTTTCCAGTCGCTCTCGCAAGAGTGCACTAATTTCTTCTATTTCGGGTAATGGTTGATTGGCTTTTTTCTTACCGATAATCAATTTTCCCTTTTCGATACGTACCAGTTCATCATCAGGAAAACGATTGTCGGCTTGCTTACAAATATCTTCCATAGTCGCTTTTAAATTGCGTGTAAATTCCACGTCACCCACAATCAACCCCACTTCCTCGCAATAGGAAGGTAATTGCGTTTCATATTCCTCCCAAGTGATCATTTGCTCGCGATAGTCGTCAAAAGTCTCACTATAGGGAATGAATAAATCACCGGTACTCAATTCTTCGGCTATTCGCTCAAAAACACATAACTCAAAACAAGCTTTATTGACCTGGGTGACTTGCGCTGATTTTGTCGTCTTCCCTGTGACGAGCTTCCACCATTTGTCACGTATCCATCCAATATTTAACACATTTTCTGATGATTCATCGCTAGGGTTACTTTGAATAGAAAGAAACTCTATTCGACGTTTTTTGTGCTTCAATATAAACTGAAAAGCGTTCAGTAAATCTTTGTCCTCTGTCGACGAAGCGAGATTGAGTATTTCGATAGTGCGAAACAATGTAGATCGCTGTTTTTTATAAAGTTGAAGCATAAAAGGTAAATAATTATTACCCGCATAGGCCATGTAATGGTCACACATCTGCAATAATTGTTCACTATTTTTTCCCAAAACCGGATCGAATGCCGTTACAGATTTGGGTTTATCTAAATAGACCTTAACGGCACCTGAAAGCACAGATATTAGGTGTTCTGTCCGTTTTTGATGATCTAACAGGTATTTTTCCAGTAGTTTCTGCGCCTCTCGGTCCAGTTTTTTCAACACCTTAATAAAAATATCAGCGGCGTTATCGAGAGTTTGGGCGTATTGGTGCCGGATCAATATAATGACCATCGCAAAACGTTTTTGAGGCTTCACCTTCATTAATTCAGCGTAATCCATTGCCTTCGCTTCATTTATGAATTGTTGATGCTTAACTGGCGGTAAACCCAAATCTATAGGCAACAGCGTCTGTAAAGATGTCAGCCATTCCAAATAATTGATGTATGCATGGATATTGCGTGGTGTTGGACGTTTAGGTTCGCTTTTCAGGGCATTCCACCCAAAACCATCAACGCCCGTACTGGATTGAAGAATATTGGTTATCAGGCGATTGCTGTTGCTATCTAAAAAATCACAAAGTTGCTGGTAATACTGCGTGTTCACTTCAGCCCTTGCGGTTTGGCAAATACGCTCGATGGTAGTAAATCCGGGTAATTCATAGCGCTCTTTGACTAAATATTCCAAAGCGACATTAATAATATCCGGAAGCCTTTCTTTCGTTGTAGCTGCATCCAGCGCCCAGTTTTTTACAAGCTTTGATGTCTTGATTGTGTCGTAGGGTTTTATGTCCAGATATTGTCGGATCAGTTTGACATGGCGATCCTTTGCACCCGATGCAAAGTAGCCTTGAATATCTTTTTGTGTTGCACGAGAAAGACACTGTTTCTTGATATGTATAACAATGGCTTTTGGTATTTCATTCTGTGAGGAAAAACGGCCTAATCGTTGTGTTGTTTTCAGTTGGATCAACAAACCTAAATAGGAAACACTTGCTCGTTTGCAGTGTCGTAATGCAAATTTTTGATCTTCAGCTGTCAGAGTATAAATATCACCGAGTTCGTCTTGTGATATATTCGATTTAATACGTGGATAAGCTGTTTGATAAATGGCTGCCAACGCTCTATCACTCCTCTATCAGCGATATAAATGAAGTCGAATTCTGTTAAATTATTTTATCACCGACTCTATTTTGTTTTTATTACAATTTTTTAGCACAATTATCAACAGAGTAAAAATGAAACATGAATAAAAGATTACTGGTGGTCAAAATCAAGTTTGCGATCACCAGAATAGCAATTCCTAAATAGTATCTCTATTATCAAGATGTAATAGAGGTAACATGCTTTTGTGCAGAACGGCAAAGACTACTAATTGCTGTTTATTTACAAGGTAATAAATTACGTGACTTGCATGAGGAAAACTAAAAACATCGACTCCGACCTCATGACGTTGCTTACCCATCGTTGGTGTTTCAGACAATACCCTTAGGGTTTGACGTAATTCAAGAAGATATTTTTTAGACTGGTCGATCCCCCATTGTTTCAAAGTATAACGGCGAATTTCAATGAGATCTGTTTGTGCATCTGGGGTAAATCTATAAGCCGTCATTTAGTCGTGCTGTCCCGATTCTAGCTCACTAAAAAATTGTTCTCCATCAACCGTATTGCCAGAATTAATATCTTCAATCGCTTTTACGGCTTTAGCTTGTAATAAGCGTAGTTTTAACGCTTCAATACTTTGGTATTCATCCACAGAAATAACAACGGCTACCGGCTTTCCATTTTTGTTTATTTGAATGGGGGCTCGTTGAACCTTCATTAACATATCACCAAATTGTGTTTTTGCATCATTAGCTGAAAGTGCTAGCATTAGAATTTACCTTAAAATCAATCGATTTAATTATTATAACCGATTCGAACGATTAGTGCTAAATTTTATTTATCGAGACTATCAATAGAGTATACCTATAAGATAGTATCTTTTTATAACGACATTTACTATCATATACATCAAATTTCATTTATGATAGATAACTATCATATAATCTAGAGTAATATGATATGTCTTTGGTAGGATATGCCCGGGTTTCGACAACAGACCAGAATTTGAGCATTCAATATGCGGCATTAAAATCTGCTCAGTGTAAAAAGATATTTTCCGAAAAGAAAAGTGGTACCCAAAAAGTGGGGAGAACTCAGCTTGACGCTTGTTTGGATTATCTTCGGGAAGGTGACACGTTAATTGTTACCCGGGTTGACCGACTTTCACGTAGCCTAAGGGATCTTCAAAATCTTGCTCATGACTTAAAAGAAAACGGTATTCACTTAAAAGCTACTGAACAACCTATCGATACTTCCAGTGCTGCCGGAAATGCCTTTTTTAGCATGTTGGGCGTTTTTGCTGAATTTGAAACGACACTGCGAAAAGAACGGCAATTGGAAGGGATCGCCAAGGCCAAAGCACAAGGAAAATACAAAGGCCGTCAACCAACCGCTCGTGCAAAGTCAGATGAGGTGATCAGCCTTATAAAGGAAGGGCTTACCCGACAAGCAGTTACGGAAAAACTAGATATTGGTATTGCTAGCGTGTATAGGATCATTAAAGAATATATGGAAGCTAATCCAACTACTACTTTACCCGGCTCCCGTTCAAAAATAAAAATAGCCAAACTAGAAGTATCACTGAATGTTGAAAACAACAGTAAGTTTGTCCGTGGAAAGACTAAAGCCCGGGAGTATATAGAAGATGAATGGATTTCTCAGTACGATATGTTCAAACCAGAAAAAGATGGCTGGGACTATATTTTAAAAGTGCCTTACAGTTCCCTAAAAGGTCTTGAAGAAACTGTCTACGACATAATGGCTGAAGCTCAGTCCACAGCAGATATGAAAAATTGTTTTGTTGAAATTAATGTTGCACATAAAGAATCAGGACAACATTGGTAGTTACCTCATAGCTTAGAGTAACTTTTAGTACATTGGACTTCAGACCCCTAAACCGTCTATAGATCAAAATAAATTGTTGGAACTGTTTTGTTTCTTGCAATTATAAAAAATTTCAATCTAAGTTAAAGGAAGGTGTTCATATAAAAATTACCTATTATAGAAATATTACTTAAATACTTTGACTCTATAGTGACTATAGGTATTACAATTGATAATAATTATCATTTGGGCTGTAATATTTAAGGGTCATAGTATGCAATTTTGTTGGAACGTGCGATTAATACGTCAAAATCATATCGGAATAAAATCATTGTTTTGTTTAGTGTTGATGGCGACTATTTTATTTTCGACATTGAGTATAGCGTCAACGGTTGATGAGGTTGCTCAACTACGCCAGATAGCACAGTTGGCAGAATATGTGGGGGTCGATTACGCATCAGCGGTTGATAATGGCCAAGTAATTAACGATGATGAATATCAGGAAATGCTTGAATTCTCTGAGTTGATAGTTGAAAAAACGTCAATCAATAATAATGATTTCCGTTCGCTCAATGAGAAGGCATCGGCCTTACAAAGGGCCATTTCCACTAAACAAAATGTAAATGTTGTCAGGCAAATTACTTCTGAGCTACGAATTTCATTATTGGCTATGATGCCTGAATCGCTTCTCCCTAAAAGGTTACTGTCTAAAGAAGCGACCGTTTCTTTATTTGAAACCAACTGTGCGAGTTGCCACGGTATTTCTGGTCAAGGAAATGGTATTTTAGCATCGGAATTAGAGCCTGCTCCTACCGACTTTACCGATAAAAACCGTGCTGAAAACCGTTCACTTTTAGGCTTGTTTGATGCCATATCTAATGGGCTTGATGATACGGCTATGCCTGCCTTTACACAATTAAAAGAACAGCAGAAATGGTCCCTTGCATTTTATGTCGGTGGTTTGGCATTTCAATCATCAAGTGAATTAACCAAACCATCACAATCAATTTCATTACAAAACTGGATAAATTATAGTCCATTAAAGTTATCGACAGAAACTGACGGATTAACGAAAAATGAAATTGAAGGGTTCAGAGCCGATCCAAAATTATTGTTTACCAACCAAAGTAGTCCTTTAGCTATAACCAAAACTCAATTAGCTGCCGCAAGTATTGCGTATAAAAATGAAGAGTATGAGAAGGCCAAAACACTTGCTGTGAGTGCTTATCTAGATGGTTTTGAATTAATTGAAAATAGTTTGGATGCACGAGACAAAAATTTACGTAAAAGTATCGAAGGAAACTTGATTAAGCTTCGTCAAGTGTTAAGTAACGCGCAACAGGTTAGTCAACTTGAAACCCTTATGGAAGTTACTGTGGGGCAACTCAATGACGCGGAAGCACTACTGACAGAAACCACTTTATCAAATGAGGCTCTTTTTACTGCGAGCTTAGTTATCTTACTAAGAGAAGGTTTAGAAGCCTTGTTGGTTGTACTGGCTTTAATAACAGTATTAATGCGAACTAAACGTCATGACGCTTTAAAATATGTCCACTTTGGTTGGCTCAGTGCGCTATTAGCAGGTTTTGCTACTTGGGCGGTAGCCCAATCAATGATCAGTATCAGTGGTGCGAGTCGAGAAGTCATGGAAGGTATTGCAGCCATGCTTGCAGCGGTAATGTTGTTCTATGTAGGGATCTGGATGCATAGCAAAACGAATGCTGAACATTGGCAGGCATACATTCAAAAGCATATTAATACACAATTAGAAGCGGGTACACTTTGGGGGCTGGCAGTACTCTCATTTATCGCTGTTTATCGAGAGGTTTTTGAAACGGTCTTATTCTATCAATCACTGTTAACACAAGCCTCAACGACTCAATACTCATTTGTTATCGGTGGATTTTTATTCGGGATAGCTGTGTTATCGATTCTTGCATGGGGAATGTTTAAATATTCTGTTAAATTGCCAATTGCTCGTTTCTTTTCAACAACAACATATCTCTTATTAGCACTGTCATTCGTATTAATGGGAAAAGCAGTTTCAGCATTACAAGAGGCTGCTGTTATTGGAATTTCTCCATTACCAATTACTGTAGAGGTTGATTGGATTGGTGTTGGGTCTACCTGGGAAGGCATACTGGCACAGTTAACAATATTGGTTTTATTTATAGCCTATATACATAGGTCTAGAAGAAAACAAATACTGATTTAAGATCAGCATGGGATCTAAACGCTTTTCGCTACGTCATTGCTAAGTTTTTGTAAAATACCGCACCGCTCAATTGTCGCATCATTTGAGCAGGTGTTACTTAAGCAATTTAATTGTTCTTTCAGGCTGTTTAGTTCTTTAATACGTCGTTCAACTTGCTGGATATGACTATCGATCATCTTGTTGACTGAATTGCATTGAATCGAGGGTGAACTTTGTAATTCAAGTAGTTGACGAATTTCTGATAAGGTTAAATCCAGCGTTCTACATTGTTTAATAAACATTAATTGTTTAAGTGACGATTTATTATATAAACGAAAATTTCCTTCACTTCGCTCTGGGGATTTCAAGAGTAGTTCTTTTTCATAATAACGGATCGTTTGTACTGAACAATCTGTTAATTTTGCTAGTTCGCCAATTTTCATAATATCAAATTTTTTTGTTGACTCTGTAGTTACTATAGACTTTATACTTTGTAAAAATGAGTTTAGCAAGGTTTTTTATGTCAAATGAATGTAGTGGCCAATGTGAGTCAGTTATAACTGATTCTAGTATTAAAGAACTTAAAAATACTGATGCTTATGACGGGCGTTTCACCACTGATTATAAAGTGCCTAAGATGGATTGTACCTCTGAAGAGCGGCTGATCAGGTTAGCGCTCGATGGTATTGAGCCACCTGTTGGATTAAAATTTGATATTCCTAATCGGTTAGTTAAAGTTTTTCATGATGATCATTTGGATGAGATAACGACGAAGCTTCAATCATTGAATTTAGGTGCTACGTTAGCAGTAACCAGAGAAAGTTGCCGTGTTGAGGCAAGCCAAGCCAAAGCATCTGCTAAAGAAAATGAAGGGAAAGAAACCATTATTCTTAAGTGGTTACTGATCATTAACGGGTTCATGTTTTTTTGTGAATTCATCGCGGGTTGGATTGCGCAATCCGCAGGGCTAATTGCTGACTCTTTAGATATGTTTGCAGATGCTGCCGTATATGGCTTGGCAATATATGCGGTTGGGAAAAGTATTAAGATGAAACTCAAAGCAGCCCACATATCGGGATGGCTACAAGTTATCCTTGCGTTAGGAGCTTTGAGTGAAGTGTTAAGGCGATTTATATACGGAAGTGAACCCGTATCAAATTTAATGATGATTTTTGGTGCACTTGCGTTAATTGCCAATGTTACATGTTTGTTTTTAATATCCGATAGTAAAGAAAATGGCGCTCATATGAAGGCTAGTTGGATTTTTTCAGCTAATGATGTTATCGCAAACGTTGGCGTTATATTAGCTGGACTACTGGTAACACTGACAGGCTCGCGTTATCCAGATCTTGTTATTGGGTTAATCATTGCGCTTGTTGTTTTAAGTGGCGCTCGTCGAATCTTACAGTTAAAAGCGTAGTTGAAATACAATGAAAAAAACGCAGTCTCAACAATATATCCCACCACTTAAGTATCACTTTTTAACGAAATGGTATGACGTTGTTGTACGTTTTAGCACAAGAGAAATATTCTTTAAAAAGGAGTTAATAAAACAAGCGATATTCGTGTCAGGAGAGCATGTTTTAGATTTAGGCTGTGGAACGGGGACTTTAACTAAAATGATAGTTGCGACTAACAAAGGGGTTCAAATTACTGGTTTAGATGCCGATACATTTGCGTTGGAAATTGCAAAAAGTAAGCTTGCTAAGTTTTGTGATCAGATATTATTAAAACAAGGCTACGCACAGGAAATGCCATTTAAAAACGAAGGGTTTGACGTAGTTGTATCAAGCTTGTTTTTTCATCATTTGACTAAGCAAGAAAAATTAGAAACATTACATGAGGCATATCGTGTATTAAAACCAGGAGGACGGATTCATATTGCTGACTGGGGAAGACCTTCTTCAATTATACAACGTATATTATTTTATATCGTTCAAATATTGGATGGTTTCGAAACTACCCAAGATAGCGTTAATGATATTTTACCTACTTTACTTGAAGAGTCAGGTTTTTCTTCTATAGAAGGAGGAAAATCTATTCCTACGATGCTCGGTACTATTACATTGATTCAGGCTAGCAAAAGTGAATGATTTTAGGCGAGCTGCTTATTTATTATCACCTTTGATATCATGGGGGTTTTTACTATTCTTTTTTTATATAATACTCACCAGTTCACTTCAGAATTCATCATTATTTTCAACAAAATCTTGCAGTGTTTACAGCTCTTTTGCTAGCCAAGCTACTTGTGTAGATGAGTTAAACAGAGATTCATCATTGTCAAATATTGACACAGCACTTATTTTACAACGATGTCCTGAGTCCTTAGGCTGTATACAGATATGTCCTTGTTATTTTTTTAAAACAGAAACTAATCAAAACTTTTTTATTGCTGAAAGATACTCAACAAAAGTAGTTTTTACAGGCAAACAAATTTATCAAACTCCATTTCATTCGCTCATTTATCGTCCTCCTATTACTTAATCGTTTATTCCTTTAATTAGTATTTTATTTTGGAAAACAGCCGTAGTCCAAAATCATAATTTATTTTCATATTTTTAAGGTGTTATCAATGAAATCAAGACTAATTGTTTTGTTGGGTTGCTGCTATTTGGCAATCTCAACGGAACAAGCATTTGCACAAACAAATAATAATTGGAAAGAGTGGATTGATGTTCAAATAAAACAGCATCCAAGGGTTATTTCAGCACTAGAAGAGTTAAAGGCTTCTCGGTCAACAATAAAAGGAGCAAGTCAACCCATCTATAATCCGGAGCTTGAAACCGAGTTAGAAAAAGAGGGGATGAAAATAATTATCGCCTTGGTTTTAAGCAAACGATTGATTTTAATGATCGTCGTGATGGTTATGTTAACCAAGCTAAGTTTTATTCATTTGAGACTGAAAAAAAATATCAATCGCTTATAGAAACTCAGACTTTTGAGACACTAAAGGCGATAGTGAATAGAAATATCGAACTTAAGAAATCTCTTATTGTTCAAAAACAAGAACTACTTATTAGCCGACTTATAGAGGTGTTCCAGTCACGTAAAAATACGGGAGATTTGGCTTATATTGATGCTCAACTTGCTTTTATGGCTTTGTCTAACAGGCTGAAATCATCGGCAGATGTATTTGCTGAACTCAGGCGTTCAGAAGCTCTTTTAGCAACACAGCTTCCTGATTGGAAGCAAAACATTCCATTTTTGACAGTCCCTCAATCCTTTTGGCAAAGAAATAGTGACGTAAACCCCGAATTGCGTTCAAGAAGTCATCCAGATGTTATGGCATATGAAATGCGCTGGAAGGCACTTCGGTCTGAGGTTGACTTAGCAATGAAGAAGCAACATGCCGACCCAACCTTTGGTATTAATGTTGGTCGTCAAAATAATGAGGATAGTGTAGGACTTACTTTTTCGATCCCGTTGAATATTAGAAATAATTTCAGTTCAGAAGTGAAGGCAGCATCAGAAATAGCACTTTCTGCCGAGGAATCCTTTAAGGCTGAGTACCTAGAAAAGCTCCAACTGATTATCGGGAGCGAGAAGGTTTTATTTGAATATGAAAAGCGGTATCTGCATTGGCAATCTATAGCAAAAATGGCATTAGTTGATGCAGACACATTACTTGAAAAACAATGGAAGTCTGGTGACATCAGTACCACAGATTATATTCAATTGTTAAACCAGTTATCTGATGGACAAATGGCTGGAATTGAATTAGAGCAAAAGTGGAAATTATCATATATCGAACTTTTATTGAATGAAGGGAGTATATCCAATGCAATTTCGAATTTATAAAAATGAAGAATGTTTTTCACTAATAAACCTGAAAATTAATGTAGTTAAATTAAAAAAAAACATGGTGATTTCTAATGATTAAAATTTTTAAACTTTTCATCCTTATTTCAATATTGGGTACTTCAGTTTCATATGCAGAAGAAGAAAATGAAGCTGAAGGTATTCCCAAGATGAATGCCGAACAAAGAGAAGAGCTGGGGATTGTTACCTCAACACCGGAATTAAAAAATCTAGCAAACGAGATAGTTGTTCCCGGAGTTATTACCACCAATGATTATCTTAGCTCAGTAGCGAGTCCTAGAATCGATGCACAAGTAATCAAGCGCCATGTAAAAATGGGAGATAAGGTCAGCTCAGGACAACCAATAGTTACCTTATCAAGTACAGAAATGGCTGAAGCTCAAGGGCAATTATTGATAGCTAGTAGGGAATGGCAAAGAGTAAAAGCGCTTGGGGAAAATATCGTAACGGAACAAAGGTTTATTGAAGTATCTGTAGAATATCAACAAAAGATTGCGACGCTATTAGCATACGGTATGACGAAATCTCAAATTGATAAATTTATTATTAATGCTGATGCATCAACAGCAACAGGTGATTTTGAGTTACTTAGTCATCAGGATGGTACGGTCATTGAAGATCAATTTTTAATAGGGGAAATTGTTGAGTCTGGGCGGAAATTGATGGTGATAGCAGATGAGTCAAATTTGTGGGTAAAAGCTCAATTGAAACCACAGTTAATATCAGCAGTAAACCTTGATACATCAACTCGAATAAATGTTGGTGAGAACGATTGGATCACCGGAAAAATCAGTCAAATTTATAGAGAAATTGATGAATCTACTCGCACATTACCCGTAAGAATTGATATATCGAATGATTTAGGAGTGATGAAACCTAATCAGTTTGTCAAAGTATCTTTGCAATTAAAGTCATCACAGGATGTGCTTTCAGTACCAGAAGAGAGCATTGTTCTCCTTAATGGCGAACAAACTATTTTTGTTTTAGAGGACAATGAGATATCACCGCAATTAGTCAAAACAGGCATGATCAGAAATGGAAGAATTGAAATCAAAGCGGGAATTTCAATAGAACACAATGTAGTGATAAAGGGAGCATTTTTACTGAAATCAATGTTGCTGAAATCACAAATTGGCGATGGGGATTAGGGGAATAAAATGCTTAATAAATTAGTTGAAGCGTCTTTACGCTATAAATTTTTGGTCATCGTTATATTCTTACTTATTGCTTTCTTAGGATTGCGTGCTGTAAATAATGTTCCGATCGATGCATTTCCGGATGTGACTCCTGTTCAGGTAAATATTTATACCGAAGCTGCGGGATTAGCTGCTGAAGATGTTGAACAATTACTAACTTTTCCCGTTGAATCAAGTATGGCTGGTTTGCCGGGTGTTGAAGAAATTCGTTCTGTTAGTCTTTTTGGCCTTTCTTATGTTTCAGTCTATTTCGAGGATTCATTAGATATCTATTTCGCTAGACGATTAGTAATGGAGCGTTTGCAAGAAGTATCTGAACGAATTCCTGATGGTTATGGTCAACCTGAAATGGGACCGAATACCTCTGGTTTGGGGCAAGTCTTTTGGTACACAATAGAACGAGCAGATGAAAAACTAAATGCTGATATCAATGATATGGATTTGCGTACAATTCAAGACTGGAATGTACGTCTTATGCTCCGAACTGCTTCTGGTGTAGATGATGTTATGTCTTGGGGAGGAAAAGAAAAACAACTCCAAGTCATTATTGAACCGTTGAAACTTATTGAATATGACTTGACGTTTAGAGACGTTATGGAAGTTATTGATTTAAATAATAGGCAAGTAGGTGGGCAATACATCAACCAAGGGCCAGAGCAGTATCTTGTTAGAGGACTTGGATTAATAAGTGATGTTACTGATTTAGGGAAAATAGTAGTAAAAGTAAAAGATGGAGTACCTGTCTATTTAAGTGATGTTACTAAAATTGAGGAAAAACCTGCATTACGTTTTGGTGCGGTGACTCGTGACGGTAAAGAAGTTGTTTTAGGGATGGCACTGGCTCGGATCGGAGAAAATGCCAAAAATGTAGTTGATGCGGTCAAAGAAAAGATGGCAATTGTTGAATCTACATTACCTGAAGGCGTTGTTGTTAAACCTATTTACGAACGCACAGATTTAGTGGAAAAAGCGACTAATACCGCGATTTACGCGTTAATCGAAGGCTCTATTTTAGTGGCAGTAGTCTTATTTCTCTTTTTAGGTGAACTACGTTCTGCGATTGTCGTTATAGCGGCTTTACCACTTGCAATGTTGATCGCATTTATCTTTATGAACGAGATGGGATTGAGTGCTAATCTAATGTCGCTAGCGGGGTTGGCAATTGGCATCGGGATGATGGTCGATGGTGCTGTTGTACTAACAGAGAACGCTTTTAGGATCATGGCTGAAAGAAAAGCAAATGGCGAGATCGTAGATAGAACTTCTGCCGTACTCGCAGCATCAAAAGAAGTCATAAACCCAATCGCATTTGCAATACTTATCATTATTGTTGTTTTTGTTCCGCTATTTAGCTTGACTGGTTTAGAAGGGAAACTATTTAAACCAATGGCATTCAATATCAGTTTTGCCATGGCAGGCTCTTTATTGCTAACCATGACTATTATACCAGTACTAGCCGCGATGATTTTAAAGCCTAAAATTGAGCGAGATACTAAACTCGTTAGTTTGATTAAAAAAGTTTATTTACCTGTTTTAGATTGGTCTTTACTGAATAAGAAAAAAGTCATTGGCGTTTCAGTTGGCTTGTTGATTGGGAGTTTATCGCTATTTCCATTTTTGGGAAAAGAATTTATGCCTCAATTACAGGAAGGCTCTGTTATATGGCGAATAGTATCGATACCATCGACTTCACTCGAAGAATCAATTGAAATATCGAAAAAAGTTGAAAAAACGCTCACCGCTTTTCCTGAAGTGAACACTACTGTTGCAATGATAGGTCGAGCCGAAAAGGGTGAAACTGCGGATGTAAATTATATGGAAATATATACGGATTTAAAACCTGTCAATGAATGGGAAAACAACCGTACCATTGCTGAATTAACTCATGAAATGAGAGAGGAGCTTGAGGAGCTGGTTCCAACATCTGTCATTTCGTTTACTCAACCTATTCAAATGAGGGTAGAGGAGTTAATTTCAGGCGTTAGGGCGACTCTTGCAGCAAAAATTTATGGAGAGGATTTAGCTGTACTTGACAAAATAAGCCAAGAAGTTAAACAGGCTATATCTTCGGTCCAAGGTGTTGATGACTTGTCACTTGAAGCAAATATTGGTAAACCACAGATCCAAATTAAAGTGAATCGTGAAAAGCTAGCCCGTTATGGAATGAATGCCGACCAAATTTTAACTTTAGTTAAAAATGGGATCGGAAGCGAGCCAGTATCAAGTTTGATTCAAGGTGTAAAACGCTTTGATATTGTTGTTCGTCTGGACGATGAATCTAAATCGTCAATGACTTCTATTAAAGATATTCCTATAAGTACACCAACAGGAGCTATTATCTCATTGTCAGATGTAGCCGATGTAACGGTTTCTGAAGGTTATTCTTTTATAAGAAGAGAGCAACTTCAACGGTATGCTGTCATTCAAATGGATGTAAAAGGTAGAGATGTTGATAGTTTTGTCCAAGATGCTATTGAGGCGATTAATGATAAAGTTGAAATGCCTGCTGGTTATTGGATTGAATGGGGTGGTGCATTTGAGAATCAACAACGAGCATTAAAACGTTTGGCCATTATTGTCCCAATCACAATATTTTTTATCTTCGTCTTATTATATACCGCATTTAATTCCGTGAAATATGCGGCAATGATCATAGCTAATGTGCCCTTTGCAACGATAGGTGGATTATTTTCTTTGTTTATCACCGGACAATATTTATCTGTTCCTTCTGCCATCGGATTCATAGCGGTTTTTGGTGTAGCGATGCTCAATGGTATTGTGCTGATAAGCTTTTTGAATGAACTCAGAGAAAAAGGTCGGTCGGTAAAAGAAGCTGTTCGTGAAGGTGCTGAATTAAGGTTAAGACCCGTTATGATGACTGCAAGTGTCGCCATTTTAGGTTTAGTACCAATGTTGTTATCTAGCGGTGTAGGAGCTGAAACACAGCGCCCATTAGCGACAGTTGTGGTTGGTGGACTTATAACTTCTACGTTATTAACGTTGATTCTGCTTCCAGTCATATATGAATGGTTAGAAGGTAGAAATAAAAAATAATTAGTACCTTCCGGCTATTTTAGTTGGAAGGTAACTACTCTGGTAAAGGAATTAAATTATGAAAGAAATAAAAGCGTTTATTCACAGGAATCGAATTGCTGACGTCGTTCACGCACTCAAGAATGCTAAATTAAATAAGATATATTGTAATTTATCAATAAGTGATGTTTCTGGAAATCTTGATGCATTAGACAATAAAGAAAAGGACTACTCGATAGAATTTGGTGAAGGTTTCATTACTGAAGCAAAACTAGAACTGATATGTGAAGATGAACGAGCTGAAGAAGCTATTCAAATAATTCAACTACACGGGCGAACAGGCCAAGACATTGCTGGTTGGGTTTATGTATTAGATATTAGTAGGATTGAAGTAATCAAAAATTAGTTGTACCTCTAAAACCTTGTGTGATTTTTTATTGCACAAGGTTTATTATCAAGAAGGAGTATGAATGAGCATTATCGAAAGAATATATACAGTGTTTTTTATTATGTTTTTTTTGGTTTTTGTAGATCAGTTAACTAAAACATTGGCATTAGCACATTTGCCTAAACACGAAACTTTTAGTTATCTTAACGACTTAATTAGAATAGGAGTTTATGAAAATAAAGGAGCTTTCTTAAGCATTGGAAGTCAGTTAAGTGAATTTACTCGCTTTTTAATTTTTACAGTGGCTGTAGGAGGAGGGCTAATTTGTTTATTGAGCTATTTAATAATAAATAGCAACCAATCTCGAATTTCATTAATAAGTTTATCTGTAGTCTTTTCAGGGGGACTTAGTAATTTTTATGATCGAATAGCAAACAATGGAGCCGTTATTGATTTCTTGAATGTAGGTATTTATTCTTTTCGAACAGGTATTTTTAATTTTGCAGATGTTTTCATCATGATAGGTGTTTTTATTTATCTTTTGATAAATAGTATTGGTAAGGAATTTTAATCCTTGGACTTCCCATACTTAGCTAGGCACCAAATGAGTTACATTGTAACTTCAATCCTGATGTGAGAAAACATAGGTAATGTCGTTCTCTAAGAGGGATTGTTTCCGAGACAACAATACAAGTTTGTAATGAAGCAATTGAAGGGTACAAAGGTGCTATGAGTATCCCTTTTAATTCAGATGGTTGAGAAGAGGTCGATAATTGACTGAATGCATATGATAATAGCTAATTAATACAAGTAAAGTAAATAAATCTCTGACATTCTATAACTAACTATACATCAAGTTAGTAGGTGAAATAATGAAAAGACTTTTAACCAATATGTTATTGCTTTTTACGGCTATAATTATAATTTTGGCTACTTTTTTTCACGGTTTTATTGCTGATATTTCAGTTTTTCATGGCATTATATTGCATCCATTGTTCTTATTATCTGGATTATGTTTATTGGTATACTACAAAAATTAAAGATACCAAAATCATTTCTGATAAGATTATATCATTGAAAAATAACTGTTACTGGTATTTGTCTATTAACAATCTTGGAGGGAGAAATACCATACATTTGTTTAAATACTTTAGAAAAGTGAGCTGAGTCTGTAAAGCCACCGTGATGTGCACCATCTGTTAAAGAACATTGCTTAACTGCAAATTCCATAGCGCTACGAATTCGACACCACAGTGAATAACGACGAATAGGTGTCCCAACTTCCTCTTTAAAAAGATGCGCTAATCGACTGGGCGATATATGTACACTTTGGGCCAATTCACTTAGAGGGATCTGGCTATCTATACACGTGTTCAATTGTCGTAATACTTCTCTTACGCGCGGATCAATTCTGATATTTGAAGAGGAAGGAATGATTAGCTCATCGATGATTTTTTTCGCTGACTCCTTAAATATCCCCTTAAACTGAATGTTACCTAATTCGATAATAAGTTCTTTCGAAAAACTTAACGACTTGAAAGGTTTACTTTCACATAAGCCATATTGTTTAGATATAGTTTGATAAGGATTACTTTGAATGTCCAAAAATAATGTAGCAATGATCGTATCAGGGGCTACTAACCTATGATCAGCATTAGCTGCTATAACAACTGCTTCAAAAGTTTCTGATAACCCGTTCTTATCTATCAATTGAAATGTATTGTTTAATCCGATGCATACTTGAGCCGCATGATGTCGATGCAAAATTGTGTCAAAACTACTTCCAATATATAAAACGTAGTGATTACTAAGAAATAGATGATTCATAAAAAGGTTAAATTGAAAATTGACTCATTCCCTAATATAGCACCTTCATACAAGTCAGTATTTTTCTTTGATAAATAATGAAGTCTAAACAACGAGAATATGTGGATATGTTAGAAGCGGAAGTAGCCAGCCCTTTAAAATTAACCATTAATATAATATGTGCTATTCTACTTCTGTTTTTAGTTAAATAATCCTAAAAATGGAAGTATATAAAAGGGCTAACTTAACAAAGTGATCTTAGTGCGTTATCGTACCGTTGGACTTCAAACTCCTCATGTTTACAAACGAAAAAACTCTCCTAAAATAAAGCTACCCATATTGGTGTAATAGCCTTTCTAAAATATGAAAACCCATTACACACGAAACAGGCACTTTACTGGCTAACTTTGCGATTTTGTACAATGTAAATGCGATGACTGAAGTCTTTAACCAATTAAAGTCGGAAGGGTATAATATTACTCGAGAGCACATGGCTGCTTTTTCGCCTTATCACACTGAACACTTAGGAAGACAGGGAAGTTTTGAGATAGACCTAACAAAGCAAGCCAATGGCCTTCGAACTTTTAGTTTAATAATCCAATATATTTCAACCGATTACAAGATTAGTGGCTAAATTCAACACTTTTCCCGGCCGGACCTCAAGTAGAGAAAATCACCTAAAACTGAACTAGCGAGAAAGTGCTTTAATCTTTATTATATTTCAAACTTTTAGGGGAATAACACAAAGTATCAAAGAAAGGATGGGCTGGTTCTATGTATTTAAACGATGTTTTAACATCGCTTTATTATTGAAACAATAATTTTTCAGCCTAAAAGTTTTATCAAATAGAACATCCAAAATACCGAAGTTATCATGGTTTTATGCTGAATTTCATGGATGATCTTGTGGCTTATTGTCTAAACGAGAATAAACCGATCCTTAATATAAATTATCTATAGATAAATGCTATACCGATCTGAAGTTATTTAGTAAAACATTGATTACCGAGGGTCTGCACACAAACCTGCAGAGAGAAAAATCACGAGTTGTTTTAACATTTCATATTTACCTAGTGACTTGATCTGTCCATCAGTAAAATCACCTATCCGCCCTAAATCATTCAGCATAAACATGTAGGTGCCTACAAGAAATGACATCCGTACGCTGAGCGTTTCAGGCGGAATATGAGGAAGTAAGGAGCCGAACACTTTTAAATAGCGCTTGACAGGGCCATCGTAAATCTCACGGCGCAAAGCCAAAGCATGCTCCTCTGGCTCAGAATGCAAACGTGATTGCAGGCCGACAAATGCCGCTCCACCTCCTTCAAAATCATACTTCATGTCCCACTGCGGCTCAAGATACGCCATGATGACATCATCGACTCCGAACGGTTTTTCAGAATCAACCAACTTATCTAACAATTCAAGTCGTCGCGCAGCTATAAGATTGCCACGCCGCATAAATACCTCACGATATAGCCGTTCTTTAGAAGTAAAATAGTACACTACTAAGCTTTGAGTTACCTCAGCCTGCACAGCTATTTTTCGAGTACTTGTACCAAGATAACCATCTTTAGCAAATAAAATTTCTGCGTGGTCCAAAATATTTTCACGTAGATCACTATTTTTACTCGGTCGACCCGCCTTTCGAAGCGGTCCCGTTTTAGTTTTAGGTGGTTTAGGTGGCTTGATAGTCGTTTTGCTTGGTACTTTATTATTAGACATAAATTTAAGTTGAAAACATTCAGTAGGAAAATCAACTATTGGCAATTAAATATAATGACCAATAACACAAAAAAAACTATACAATTACTTCAATTCATTTATCCATTTTACCAGTAAGTCCGCAATGATGTCACTATTAATCTCTGACATCATCATATGACCATTACCTGTTATTCCTTGTTCTTCCAGCAAGATGTGCTCCGCACCATAACCTTGAGCAACGAGAAACTCTGCAGCTTTGGCGTTCGCTTCACGCATCCACGTAGCTTCTCCAGTTACCAATAGAACAGGACGTTCATAAGGATTAAATTTTCCAGAGAAAGACGCTGCTGCCAGCCCGTTATTAAAACGACCAAGCAAATGTTCCTGCCCTGGATAACCCAGAGGTTCAATGGCCACGACCGCAGCCACAGTGTCGCCCCCCAAAGCCGCTAGCGCCCAGCCACATGGTCCTCCGGCAGAATGACTGATAATAACTGAAGGGCCAGTCAACTTAAAAAGCGGTTCGGCTATGGCTTCGACGTGACGCTGAGCTGCCTCAAGCGTTGTCGCCATAACCCCCTGACTTGCCATAAAACGGTCACCACACTCAGGATCATCTGGCCACTGAGAATGTAAAGACGCTTCATCCCAGAGTCCATGTTTAGCTGGCTCTACAAATCTTGGATACAAAACTTCGTAGTTAGGAGCTGCCATTGAAGGTCCAAGAACTGATTCGTTCCAATGACAACGACCATGCCCTGGCCGGTCAAGCACATAAACTGGAAAACCTGCCGCTAGAAAGGCATGAACCCAACCGGGTCTATTATCCGGGGTGCGTAAAAACTCTGACCCTTGACCACCGCCACCATGAACAAAAATGATTGCCAATTCACGCGCATTTTCGGGGATAAACCACTCAACGTAAGCACAAACATCGGGGTATTTCTTATCATCAACTGAAAGACCGTCTGTCGTTAGAAAACAGCCGCCAAAATCTCGTAAAGTGTAGCTATGCATAAAAATACCTTACCTATTTAAAATAAGCACCCATAAAAAACAACCAAACCAATATTGGTTGCTCTTGGTCATTATTGTTCTGAGGCGACTGAACGCAACCAATTAAGCGCATCTATCGAATCAATGACATCTGCATACTTTTGCGCCATATCATATAAATTCGCCTCATGCGGCGCTGATGCCCTATCCGCACAACAATCCTCTGGCACTAACACCGTAAACCCTGACTGAACCGCATCAACCACCGTTGCACGCACACAACCTGACGTCGTCGCCCCCGTCACCACAACAGTATCAACACCCGCTCCCGTCAGAAGTCCCGCTAAATTAGTCCCATGAAACGCTGAAGCTCCATGCTTCACAATAATAGGATCTGCCTCCTGTATACCTGTCGCCTCATCAATCTCAGCAAGGCGACTACCCGCTTTCAACCCCGCCATACCCGTAGCTTTCTTAAGCCACGGCAATGCTTCAACTTCCCAAGGCTGATACGCTATCGTCGTATAAATCACAGGCATACCTACTGAGCGGGCAAAATCTGTTAACCGTCGCGTCGCTGCCATTTGTGCCGACATATCTGCTGCCGTTGGGTAATCTGTGTCCGTAAAACCATAAGAAAAATCAACCACAACTATTGCGGGTCGATTACCTCGCGTTACTGACATACCAAAACCCGCTTCAGCATAAACATTTTCTTGCTCTGACATCATATACTCCTCAATTAACAACACTTATTCAAAAAACAAATACCGTTAACTTCATTATTCTTAAGTAAATTGTAATGCTTTTACAACAACTTCACCGTCTATCACTACCGCTTCATCGTCAAGGTACAAAGAGCAATTACGCATTGGGATATCTAAATGACAATCAGTATCATTACTGCCGCCTAACTCATTATTCGGACCCGTTGAAAACATAACATTACCTAAAAAGCTTCGCGGCTCCATACCCATGCCACCTGGGAACAGCCCCGGCTCTAAACCATGCCATTTTGCGTTAGGATTCATCCCCCAACCAACATGACTCATGCCAAAACCTCGTTCGTCATTAAATGAGGCCATGTAAGATTTCACAAGCTCTGCTTCAAGGCCGCCGCTAATATCCGTAATCCAACCTTTTTCAATCGTATAAGTAATCGGCTCACGAACATAGATACCTTGCGGCAATAAGATATCGCCTGGCGCAACCACAATTTTACCGTTAACACCGTCATCATCACCGCCAGTAAAAACAAATCCTGATGGCCAATGGTCCCAACGGCCTGGCTCATCAGTACACCCATATTCACATAATGTTGGGTAAGTATTCAGCGTATATGAAACATCAGTACCATGGGGGGACGTTATGCGCATATGCTTTGCCTTCCCAAGTAACTCACCTGCAAGCTCGACTTTTTCACGCAGCTCTTTAGTCGGTAACATACGCGCTAATAACTCAGGTGGTTCAACAGCCGTAAGTACTCGTGTACCCGCTGCTTGAATGGCTATTTGCTCTGGTGAAAACAATAAGAAAACACAGTCAATGAGCATATCAGCTGCTTTAAGTGCCTCTACCGCTTCAGGCATCGTGGCTAATACAGTCTGTCCAACAACCCAGTCCCCTGTAATCGGTGCGGGCGGTAAGCGCATATGATAAATATTTGCACCTAAACGACGGCCCGCTGCCATAAAAGCATCGGCATATTCATGTCGCTCATCACCTTGTGTTAGTACAACAAGTTTCTCGCCATTTTTTACGCCTGACATGGTTAACTGTTGTAAGCAAATTTCTGTAAAACTAGTATGATCCATCAGTTTATATCCCCTTATGTGTAAATGTACGATTATGCAGCGACGAAATCTGTGACTGCGTTAAGAAAGCCTTCTAAGTTATCCCATGGGATCATGTGCCCTGCATTCTCAACCGTTCGCACCTCAATATGTGGGGCAAGCCCACGTATCTCGTTGACATCATCGTCATTAATAACAGGAGCATCACCTGCAACAACAAGGCGCAATGGCAGCTTAAGCTGTGGAATGTCTTTATGAATATCATCACTATGAAAGCCTTTATAGGTCGTATCAATGGCATCAAGTTGACAGGTATGTAACCACTCCGCTCTAAGCGTCAACTGCTCTTGTGTCCATGTTGGACAGAAGGCTTTCATAGCCTCTGCAGAGCACCCTTGTTGTGCCATGACAATTGAGTCTTCATACCAAGGCCATTGAGACGGGTATACTCTGCGTCCTGGCCCACTCACTGGAGGGTCAATAAGTAGCAACCCGGCAAACGAACCAGGAGACTTTGCCTCAGCTCGAATGGCAGTACGAGCGCCCATTGAATGACCAAGCACTATAGGCTTAGTAAAATGACCTTCATCAACCAAAGCGATAATGTCATCAGCCATCGCTTCCAAGGAGTAGTCAAGTGCTCCCGCTTGAGTCAATCCTCTTCCGCGTACATCAAGAACATGAACATTGTAATGCTCGCTGAGTCGCTCTGCGACAAAACCCCAGGTGATTGCTGGTGAGGTAATGCCTGGTACCACTAACAAATCAGGACCTTTTCCTTCGTAACAAATCAAGTGTTGACGAATACCATTTGCATGAACGTTATAACCAGTTGCCATCATAATTTCCTCTTAGTATTTACCTGAAAGTAGTGTGCCACCACCCGGTACTCGTGTATCAAGCTCTAGCGTTTTAAGCATTGACCACGTCGTCGCTATCGCTGCCGTTAATACCGGTTTTCTAACTTGAGCTTCAACAGTAGATACCGCAGCAAGAGATGGCATTTGTACACAGGCTGATAAAACAACGGCATCAACCTCATCAAGGTGTTTCATCCGTGCAACAATACCCGGCAAGTTATCCGTATCGTGCGCAGCAACTTGAAGGTTGTCAGAGATTTCAAGTGCTCTCCATTCAACTACTTCGATACCTTCATTTTCAATATAGTCAACCACCATTTTAGTCAGCGGTTTCATGTAAGGCGCCACAACAGCAACTCGACGAGCGCCAATAGCTTTAATCCCTTCAATTAATGCTCCTGCAGAATTAACCACACTGGCAGAGCAGTCATTTTCTTGGGTCACTTTTTGTAGTCGCGTTTGAGATTCGCGATGATACCCCAGACCCATTGACATAATGGCAACAAGGCATGCATAGCCCATCACATCGACCTTAGCGTCAGATAACTCAAGTGCACAACGATCACTATCGGCATCCATTGCTGTTAATTCTTCTTTAGTCACCTTCTTCATACGCATGCGAGAAGAGTGGAAGGTGAAACGCTCTGGAGCAATGCTCTCTCGAGCACGTAACAGTGCAGGGATCTCCGTTTCCATGGTGATATTAGAACTTGGGACAATCTGACCAACTCGATAACTTTTCATTGTGAACTCCTAATTTTTATTAATAATTGCAAATTTTATTGTTCAAGTATACAATAAAATTTGTTCGAGTGTACAATAAAATTTCAAACACTGGTAAGAAAGAACATTTTTAATAAAATATGAGTTCATCATAAAAAAAGTTAACTCGACTTGAAAGCATTGTCTATCGGGCTCTGACAATGAAAACAACACGGAACACAACGAGAAATATCAGCTATAATTTGTACACTAAAGAAAGTTTCGCATAGGTATCTGAACTAAACAGGAGACAAAAATGATCAAGTTACGCGTAAATAATAAAGACATCAGCATTGACATCGACGGACAAACACCGCTTCTTTGGGTACTTCGCGACACACTAAAATTAAAAGGTACTAAGTTCGGCTGCGGTGCAGGATTATGCGGCGCATGTACTGTCCATGTTGATGGTGAGCCTGTTAGAAGTTGCAGTTTTCCTGTTAGCGCAGTAGGAGAGCGAGAAATCACTACCATAGATGGTCTTTCAGACAATGCTGACCATCCGGTTCAACAAGCATGGCAAGCGCTTAGAGTTTCTCAATGTGGGTACTGCCAATCCGGTATGATCATGTCAGCCACCGCCCTACTGAACAAAACACCTAACCCTACTGACGCAGATATTGATCGCGAAATGACAAACATATGCCGTTGTGGAAGTTATCCACGAGTACGCGATGCCATAAAAAATGTAGCTAGATCAATCACGCTAAACAATACTAAAGGAGTAAAATTATGAGTAATTCCCCCCTCAGTCGCCGTTCTTTTTTAAAGTATATTGCAACGGCCTCTGCAGTAGCGACCTTTCCTATTGCCTTTAGTGGTTGTCAAGCAACAAAAAACATAAAGAACTACACAGATATCCTCTATTGGATAACAATTAACAGCGATAATTCGGTGACATTTAAAATTCCACAACCGGAAATTGGCCAAGCCGTTACCACTACCATTTCTCAATTACTGGCCGAAGAGCTCGAAGTGGAATGGTCATCTGTAAAAACTGAATTCTACGATCCTAATACGCACCTTGATAATAATAATGTCTACGTTTGGACTCCTGCACTAGGCAGCTCATCAGCGCATTATCTTTTTGATCCAGCACGTATCGCTGGCGCGCAAATCCGAGTAATGCTTCTCAAAGCTGCCGCTTCATTGTCAGGATGGGATGAATCGGACCTAGTTGCCTCGAACAATCATATCCATCACAAAATCAGTGGCAAAAAACTTTCGTACGCAGACTTAGCGTCAACAGCGGTTAAAATGACGCCACCTTCAACAGAACAATTAACACTGAAACCTCCAAAAGATTGGAGCTTGATCGGAAACTCTGTCGAGCGGCTTGATATAAAATCCGCCACAAATGGCAGCCTAAAATATGGTATAGACATGGAATTGCCCGGCATGCGCTATGCCGCTATCCATCAATGTCCTGTTTTTGGCGGAAAACTTATTAATGTCGATGAACGCGAACTAGCTAACTTGTCCGGCTCCCCTGTGATTGTTCGTCTTAAAGGGGGACATGTTGGGTATAATTCACCTGTTCCTGAAGGTGAAGATCCTAACCTATGGGCTACACCAGTGACAACCAGTGATGCTGTAGCTGTCGTTGCAGATACTTGGTGGCAAGCAAAAAAAGCCCTCGATGCATTAAAAATAACCTGGTTCGAAGGTGATAATAAATATATCTCTAGCGACAGCCTACACGCAGAATTATCTGATAAATTAGACAATACACTGCCTTTCTCTGTTTCTAGAGGTGATGTTCCCAGTGCTATGCAATCTGCAGCTCAGGTTCACAGCGCTGAATATATATACCCATTTATGGAGCCAGCTCCTTTAGAGCCGATGAATTGTACCGCCCTTGTTAATAACGGTAGCGCAGCTGTATGGGCAGGTACTCAATATGCAGATGAAGCTTTAAAAAGCACAGCTAAACTTACTGGATTGCCAAGAAAAAGTGTTACTTTTCATATGATGAATGCCGGAGGTGGATTTGGACGCCGTGCAGAAAATGATTATATCTACCAAGCGGTCCAGATTGCCATGGCGCTTCCTGGTACCCCTGTGAAATTATTATGGAGTCGAGAAGAAAGTATACAAAAAAGCTTTTATGCTCCACTTACTCTTGCTCGGTATGAAGGTGCTATAGACAAAAAGGGTAAAATCTCTGCTTGGGTTTGTAAAGCTGCTGGTTGTGAGGGAGGGGACCAATCATACGGTATCACACAGTTTCCTTTTCACTTTTCGAATTCAAATCTTGAATATGATCGAACAACCAAAAGCCCTATCCCATTTGGTTGGATGCGCGGTGTAGGTAATACGCAACACACTTGGATGAACCTTTGTTTCCTTGATGAGCTCGCGCGACGAGCAAATAGAGATCCTGCGCATGTTTATAAAGAGTTACTACACCCATCTAAAGTTCCTCAAGATATTCCTCAGTATGATATTGCATTTGAACGAGCTAAAACCCTTCGACATGTCCTTGAAGAAACACTGCTGTGGACAGCCTGGGATACCACAATAATCCCTGATGGCTCAGGCCGTGGTATTGCCGTTGCTGATTCTGAATACTACCCAGGTTATGGTGTGACTTCTTCCAAAGCAGCAGTGGTTAATGTAACTATTGATGCGAATAACCAGCTCACTATCGACAAGATATCTATTGTGATTAACTGCGGTACTGTGATAAACCCTAATGTCGTCAAAGCACAGCTAGAAGGTGGTGTTGCTTACGCACTAACCAACGCTTTTCACAGTGAGATCACAATAAAAGACGGCAAAGTTCAACAAAGTAATTTTCATGATTACCCCATACTGAAAATGCATGAAATGCCACCCGTAGACATAAAGATACTACCGGCAGAAGGCTCTCCTTTAAGTGTAGGGGAAGACTCACTACCCATCACCCTAGCAGCCTTAGTAAATGCTATTGCTGATGCAGGTGGCCCTAGAATACGTAGCCTCCCTATCAAAACCCTGTAACCTCATTAAAATACGCCCATAAAAAACCCGCTAAATGCAGCGGGTTATAAACATAAATGGGCGACTATCACCTCTTCTCTTATAAAAAACAGCTGCAACCAACGGGGAGTCTAACCTAAAGGACTCTTCAATAAACTAATCTACTGCCCTAACGGCGAAGTGCTCGCTAAGTACGCTATCAACGCAGTACGATCTTCTCGTTTTTTCAAACCAGAAAACGCCATACCCGTGCCAGGATATAAATCCTGAGGTGAAGTGATAAATGCCTCAAACTGCTTAACCGTCCAACGCTCTTTTTGATTGCTCAACGCTTGAGTATACGGATACCCCTCAACTGATCCCACCTGACGTCCTACAATACCAAATAAACTTGGCCCTGCAGGTGAAGGAGCCCCTTTCTCGATAGCATGACAACCCGCACACATCTGAATTACACGTTGCCCTCTTGTCACATCACTTTCACTTGCCTCAGTCGCTACACGTTGCCAATCACTATAATCAACGCTCTTCACATTATTTATCTCCTCATCAGAGCACGAAATAATACTGCCCAAAATTCCTAACGCTATTAACGTTTGATAACCTCGTTTATGCTGACTGTTTTTCATGCTTTCACCCCCATCTCTTGTGCAAAAGCTTCTCGCACTTCACGACCAACACGAATGCCGCTTTCAATCGCTCCATCAATATATTCATGCCAACCATCAGCGGTTGCTCCCCCTGCAAAGAACACGCGACCTTCTGACTTTGCCATGTCTTTATATTTACTAAACCAACCCACACGATAAGACGGCCAACCTTGACGTGAGAAGGGATCCGTCGCCCAGTTATAGTTAGACACCGCTTCAATATCTGCATCAGGAAAAATACGTTTCATTTCACGTGCCACTGCTTCCTGATCATTCAAATCAATAAGCGACTGACGCCCCAGGGTAACTTTGATAATAGTCCCTACTTCATCATCAAAATATTCCGTTTGTATCGCTGAGAAAGGATTGGGATCATCACAAAAAGTAAAGGTATTACCCAGATTTTGTTTGAATCGAATAAACATACACGCAGCATCACACATTTCTGCATTGGCAATAAAAGCCTGCTTTTTTTCTGAGAGCGCTGGATTAAATTGAATACTGTCGTACACTTTGGTCGGTACCGTTATAACAACCGACTTTGCAGTAACGATTTGCCCATCTGTCGTCGTAACACTAGCACTGTTATTATCCTGTGCAATCATCGACACAACTTTGCCAAGGCGCACTTCTGCACCACTATGATCAAGCATCGCTTGACACAAGCCTAAGGTACCACCGTCTGAGATTTTGTAGTGTTTTTCTGAATCCGTAAAAGTATGGTAATCCCAAGCAGCTAATGAAAATAATTTCACAAAACTGGTATAACTGTATTCACTCGTCGGCGCACCACCATACAAGGTCATCTCTGCATTCAGCGTCGCTTTTTGTATTTCATTTAAGCCCAACGTCTCAATGTGCTCAGCAGCAGAAATATTATCTAACGCCAAGACTTCAGGATTGAAAAAGGGCGTAAATGGGCGTGGAAATAACTCTTTAGAGCGAGCATTAAAGGCTTCCATTGCATAGTCATATTCTTCAATAAATTCTGAAGGTTCAATGCGCCGAATTTCACCAGAAGAGAGCATCACATTGGTCGCATCAAGATTTACCAAGGGGACTTCTTCAAAATCTTTACCATAACGTTGCATCTCAGCAAAAACATGCGGTTGAACCCAATGCACAGCGGAGCCACCATACTCGACGTTCTTATTTTGAAATCGCCCTGTAAAGGTACGGCCACCCAAGCGAGGACGTGCTTCAAGTAACAAGACTCGTTTTCCATCCAACCCCAGCTCACGCGCTGCCGTAATACCGGCAAACCCGCCTCCCACAACAATGACATCAAAATCCAAGTCGTGCGATTTTTTATTCGGTGTCGCTGCGCCTTTATCTGGCGAAGGAACACAACTTTGAAGTGCTACCCCTGAAGAGACCGCAGCAGCCGCTAAAAGGAGCCCTCTTCGGGTAATTTTATTACTCTCATCACTATTTTTCATAATTTCAAATCCACTTATATTGTATTTGCGCCAGATCAAAAACGTTTAATATTCTAACGTTCAGATCGATCAAACATTGACTACTTAAAATCTTGTTGTTAGAGTAGCGAAGGTTAATTGTTCGAATGAACAATTAAACAGTACCAATATTAACACTGAAGGTCAACCAAAAAACCGCCGTAATCGATAGTTTATCTAGACATGGGCGAAGACCACAATGCAGCAGTCTCTGGCCTCACCTTCAGGTGCTCGGCAAGACCCTGCAAATATAACTACAATAATTAAAAGTTTAGGAGAAAACTGCTATGACTCAACATGTAATCATTGTCGGCGGAGGCCCATCTGGCCTACTAACAGCTTTAGGACTTGCACAAGCAGGAACACGTGTCACCATACTTGAAGCATTGGAAGAGTTAAATGACCACCCGCGTGCCTTAGTGTACCACCACCCTGTACTACCACATCTTGAACGACTGGGAATACTTCAAGACTGTATTGATGGCGGGTTTATAAAACAAAAATTTGCATGGCATGTGCATAGCTCTGACGAGATGATCCGTTGGTCAATGGATTGTCTTGATGGGATTGCAGAGCACCCTCATGCACTGCACCTTCATCAAGGTATCTTGTCCAAAATATTGGCTAAACACCTTGCGCCTCTTTCCAACGTAGAAATTCGAAAGTCGACTAAGTGTATATCGTGTAAACAAAATGACACTGGGGTCATCGTTGAAATCGAAGGACCAAATGGCGCTGAAACATTAGAAGGTGACTTCTTAATTGGTGCTGATGGCGGCGCAAGTACGGTCAGAAAAGAAATATTAGGCTTAAGTTTCATGGGGACGACTTGGCCAATGCGCTACATCGCCACGAACACACGTATTGACCTTAGTAGCCTCGGTTATGAAGATACAACAATGCAGTTAGATGATAAACACGGCGCTGTTATATGTAGAATTGATGATACGCAGTTATGGCGAATAACCTTTATGGAAGATCCAAACTTACCCATAGAAGGCATTCCTCAACGCATTGAAGACATGTTCGTCAATCATTTACCTGATCTTCCGTACGAAGTAGATGACTTTTCTCCTTATCAAATGCATCAACGTATTGCCGATAAAATGCGCGTTGGACGTATTTTATTAGTGGGTGATTCTGCTCACCTTACCAACCCGACGGGAGGCCTTGGCCTTGTCGGTGGTATGTTCGATTCTTTCGCACTCGTTGAAGCCTTAAATCGTGTCATGCACGATAGCGCTAACCACGATATTTTAGAAACCTATGATAGAGAGCGTCGTCGCAACTTCATCGAAGTCGTCTCTCCTCGTGCGAGTGATAATTTAAGACGATTATATTACTTACAACCGGGCCAACAAAAAGATGAAGCAATCAAATGGCTTCGCAAAGTGAGCCGTGATAAGGACTTAATGCGAAAAGAGTTCAGCTTTACTGAGCAAATGGAGACTAAGTTTTAAGTTTATGGTCGTAGCTTGAACGACCATGTCATCAATAACTCAAAGTCAAATGGCTTTGTGTTAATGGTGGCTCCCTTTTTAGGGCTAACAATAACAATTGTTACCCCTAACGTTTTGTTTACACCACAGGGAATAGTTATCCCTTAAAGTAGGAAAATTATGACAACGCTCAAAGAAAATGTAATGCGCTTTATGAGTCGATTCAGTGACAATGATCTGGAAGGCGCACTCGCTAACTTCACTGATGATGGCCAATATATCGATGAATTTGGCAATACTCATCAGGGCAAAGCCGCAATCCGCGCGGTATTAACGCCAATATTTGACGGCTCATATGGCACATTAACCTATGTGACTGAAGAGACCATACTTGACCCTGAAAACGAGCGAGCACTCGTCACCTGGACACTCAAAATTAAGGGCGACGATCAGTCTACGTGTAAAATGCGCGGCCTGGACATTCTTGATTTTGAAGGAACAAAAGTCACCTCGAAAAACTGTTACATCAAGGCTAAAGAAGTCTTGATAGAGCCCATTGATTAGAAAACTTACCAACACAACCGATACTAGAGGCAGAAAAAATGTCCCAACGTGACTCTCGCTACGATATATTATTCGAACCAATTCAAATTGGACCGGTAAAAATGAAGAACCGTTTTTACGTCGCCCCACATGCCGACTCGTTTGGTATGGGAAAAATGGACGAAATGATCGCCTATCGCAAAGCACGCGCGGAAGGTGGCTGGGGAGCCGTTTGTACAGGTGAAACAATGATCCACGAAACATCCGATCATGCACCATTTCTTTGTACACGACTTTCCTCAGATGAATTCATTGAACCCATGTCTCGCCTGACCTCCGCTATCCATGAAAAAGGCGCTTTGGCAGGCGTTGAGTTGGCGCACGTGGGCGCATCATGTCCTTCTTGGTCATATCGTGAGCACCCTATTTCCCCTTCGGCCCAGTTTCCTCGGCTCTATAACAACCCGATCGGTGCTAGAAAAATGGATAAAAAAGACATCGCTGACTTTAGGAATTGGTATGTAAAAGCCGCTAAACGAGCGAAACAAGCTGGGTTTGATATTATCTATGCTTACTGCTCGCACGAGTTATCTTTATTACAAGACTTCCTCGTTCCAGGTACCAATAAGCGTACCGATGAATATGGCGGTATATTTGAAAATCGCCTTCGTCTAACGAGGGAAGTGTTAAGTGATTTAAAAGATGCGGTCGGTGATACCTGTGCAATTGCATTTCGATTTGCGGTAGAGAATAGAAGTCGACCGTCTAGCTTAAATATTCAAGATGAGGGACGACGCGTGGTTGAATCACTTGCTGAAATCCCCGATCTATGGGATGTGAATGTCTCTGACTGGGCATGGGACAGCGGCAGCTCTCGCTACTTTGAAGAAGGCGCTCAAGAGCCTTTTGTTAGCTTTGTTAAGCAAGTCACTAAAAAACCTGTTGTTGGAGTAGGCCGATTTACGTCTCCGGATGCCATGGTTAGTCAAATTAAACGTGGTGTTCTTGATATCATCGGTGCCGCACGCCCTTCAATAGCCGATCCCTTTTTACCCCATAAGGTTGATACGGGCGATATCGATAGTATTCGAGAATGCATAGGCTGTAATATCTGCACTGCTGAAGTCATGAACAATACCGCCATTCGTTGTACACAAAACCCATCGGTTGGTGAGGAGCATCGTAAAGGCTGGCATCCAGAGTATGTCCCTCCAGCCCATGATGAATCAAAGAGTATTCTAATTATCGGTGGTGGTCCTTCTGGACTCGAAGCAGCTCTTACTTTAGGCAAACGTGGATATCAAGTGTCACTTGTTGATGGCGGTGAAGAATGGGGAGGCCGTCTGGTCAAAGAGCGAAGAATGCCACGATTAAGTGCTTGGGGTCGTGTTGTAGACTACCGACTCGAGCTACTGCAAGTGATGCCAAATGTACAAATGTATTTAGCAAGCCAATTAACGGCTGACGATGTACAAGAATTTGAAGCTGACCATGTCATTGTTGCTACCGGCTCACAGTGGCGCGGTGATGGTGCAGGACGCAGTCATAGCGACCCAATCCAAGGTTGGGAGCAAGCCCATGTGCACTCTCCTGAGAGTATTTTAAATGGTGAGATGCCAGAGGGTGATATCGTGGTGTATGACGATGATTACTACTATATGGCCTCAATTATCGTTGATAAGTTGGCCTCTGCGGGTCGTAAAGTCACGTATGTTACTTCAGCCACGATACCAGCACCTTGGACAGTAAATACGCTAGAGTTTGAGCATATTGTTAAGAGTATGAAGGCGTTGGGGGTTGAGATAATAACCGGCGCGGTGATTTCGTCGATTGATGCGTCATCTGTACAGTTAGTAGATCAGTTAACCGAAAAAACGTCAGAAGTAGCGGCCAATAATGTAGTACTGGTCACAGGGCAACTGGCCAATGATTCACTGTATTATGAATTACAGGGAAAGCAAGATAAGAACTTGATCACTTCCCTAGAGCGTATTGGAGATTGCATTAGCCCTGCCCTCATTGCGCAATCCACACATGATGGGCGTTTGGCGGGTATGAATTACGGGCGTGAAGACCTAGAGAAAAAGTAACCCTACGTCGCAAAACAACAGTACGTAGGTAACTAGCCTTATCTACGTACTGAGTAACTTTCCACTAATGAAAAAGATATGCTATGACAATTATAAGAGTTAACAAAAATACTTCTCACGATAACTTATGTGAAATCATTGAACGTGATGGCTGCGTTATCATTGAAAATATGGTCTCACAAAAAGATATGGATGCATTAATCACTGATCTGCGTCCCTATATAGATAATACACCGGTCAGCAACGAAGGATTTTGTGGGAATAGAACTCGAAGAACATCTGCATTATTTGCAAAATCACTTCACACAGCCGCACTTGTTGAGCAACCTCTTTTTATTGCAGCAGCAGAAAATTTTCTACCCAATAGCGCCAAGTGCTCCATCTAAATCTAATGAGCCAAAGCGAGTTAATTTAGGTGGTGGTGAAAGGCGCACCACCACGAAGTGGTGGCTTTAATCAAATCCTTCCTGCTGAGCTAAATATTGCTTCACGATTTCAAGTGGCGCACCTCCGCAACTAACCAGACAATAACTTCTGCTGTAAAAAACTGGCTTCCAGTAAAACTCACCCAAGTGTTCGGAAAACTCCTTTCGCACAAGTCTTGATGTAGCAGTTTTTAAACTGTTCACCATTTTACTTGGTTGCATCTTGGGATTAGCAGAAATTAAAAGGTGAAGGTGATCTGGCTCACCATTGCACTCCAAAAGCTCACAATCCCAAGATTTTAACAACCTTTTGTACTGAGATTCTAAGTACGCGGCAACCTCTGGCGTGATACAGCGACGACGATATTTAGTTACAAGAACTAAATGATAGTGAATATTATAAACGCTGTGATACAGCTTATTTAGGGCTTGTTTTTTCATAACAACTAAATATAATTAGTTGTTATGAAAAAAGCAATCCGTAAAGTTACATATAAAATGAAACCATCAGTTTCTCAAGAAGAATCGCTGATGGATTTGTTTGTCCACCATCACCAGTTGTACAACTGGGCTTTACGTGATCGCATCGAAACATATCGTGATTCTAATTACAGTCTTAACTTTCACGAACAGTGCAAAATCAACACTCTGTGGCGTAATAATCGTAAAGCGCATGGCATTTTCAATGCTAATGCTCAGAGTGAGCAAGTCACATTAAAACGTGTTGCACTGGCTTTTGACGGTTTTTTTAGACGGCTCAAAAAAGGTGATAAGAAAGCTGGATTCCCACGTTTTAAACCATTTCAACGCTTTAAAGGTTGGGGCTACAAGGCTCATGGTGATGGTTGGAAGCTCAACCTGAAAGAAAAAAAGCATGGTGCTGTTTATTTGGCTGATGTTGGTATCGTTAAGATCCGAGGTAAAGCTAGAAACACAGGAGGCAAGCCGAAAACTGGCGAAATCATCCGAAAGAATGGTGAGTGGTTCATTTCAGTTTCAATGGAGTATGACACCATTGAGAGAAATTGTGGCACTAAAGCTGTTGGCTTGGATTGGGGTGTTTCTCATTACTTTTCGACTATCGATCAGGATGGTAATTTTGAGCAAGTCGAAAACCCCCGTTACCTCAGAAACAGCAAAGAGCGATTAACCTCTTTACAACGTGACCTCGCGTTAGCGAAAAAAGGCACTCGCACCCAGCGAAAATTAAAGCATCAAATTGCCAAACTCCACCAGAAAATCGCCCGTCAAAGACTCGATTTTACTCATAAAGAAACTGCAAAATTAGTTGAAGTGGCGGCATTGATCGCCACCGAAAAACTCACCGTTAAGAACATGACTCGCAGTGCCAAAGGTACTGTCGAGAAAAACGGAAAAATGGTGAAACAAAAGGCTGGTCTGAATCGGGAAATTCTGAACACCGCGCCAGCCATGACTCTTAATTTGCTGCGATACAAAGCGGAAGAAGCTAGTAGCGAATTTGTTGAAGTACCAACAAAGCAAGTTAAGCCAAGTCAAACCTGTCCAGACTGCGGAGCTAAGAAGAAGAAATCCTTAGCAGACCGCTGGCACTCATGCGAATGTGGTTGTGAGAAGCCCCGCGATGTAGCCAGTGCGCAAGTTAACTTAAACTGGGCGTTAGGTATTCAGGCTGGGAACCAGCCTAAAAAGGTAGCTTAGGCTTTCTTTTTGAAACTCCTTCAAAACGCGCAGCGTTTAGTGGGAGTTGTTCATAGCACGAATTCCCTATGATGTCTGGTTCTAAAAGAGTTTTAATTAAACCTTCTCTACAGTTATCTGTCACACAGGCAATCGAAATATTACCTGGTCAAGAAGCACAGGATCTACATAGGGATGATGGTATGTATCACACCATTCACCCAGGCCAAGAATCTCTCGTCCAAGTTCTTTTCGCTGGTACTGACTTTACTGTTGAAAACGGTGCAACCATGGCAATCCCTGGTAGTCACAAGTGGGATATGGATAGAATTCCTCAAACTAAAGAAGCCATTCCAGTTGAAATGTCTAGAGGTTCAGGATTACTATATGTTGGCAGTTTATATCATGGTGGGGGGGCTAATACATCTAAAGATGAGAATCGCCTTGCTATAGCTATTTCCCTTACTCAAGGATACCACCGACAGGAAGAAAATCAGTATCTAGTCGTTCCTCGTGAAACTGTACGTAAGTATCCTAAACATATTCAGAATTTATTAGGCTATGCTATTTCAACCCCTTACTGCGGATGGGTTGAGATGAATGAGCCATCTGTTGTATTAGAGACCAATGAATTCAGCACCCTTGGAGCAAATAGCTTTCATAATGCTGTACTCGAACAAAAATAGCACCGCTTAGTTTATTTTGGCTCACTATGATCTCACAGGAAAAACAAATACCTAACCTGAGATCTGCTTAAGCACAGAGTTTTTCTAAATAGCTATCAATCCAAATTCACTAGGTGACAGCTTAATACGTGGCTTTTGTTTTTTAGACAATAAGCCACGACTCCTGAAATCACATTCAGCATGAATCCTGTCTCTATATGATGTCGACTATGCTCTACTTGTGAAATATTTTTCAATTGATCATTTATCGTTTCAATAATATATCTCTTTGATAACATTGCTCTATCAAACGCTGATATTGCTTTAGCCTTCATGTTTTTACGAACGGTTGTAATCAAATCCACATTAGTTTCAGCTAACTTTTCACTTAGCTTTTTTCTAATATACCCTTTTCCGCATAAAGCTTTCCGCAGAGGTTTTTGCATAGTTCTGTTATTGGCGTTCTATCGTTAGTGTTGCCAAGCGTTATTTTCAAGGAGGTGATTTCACCTACGTGATTAATCAATAAATGTAATATAAAAATCTCGGCCGCAAGGGACCGAGTTTTAGAAAAAGTCCAGCTGATCTGAATGTATTTCTTTCTGATCTAATTCAGTCAGCTGCTCTTGCACATATTTTCTAATTGTTTCTTCATTCGCATTTCCAATCGTTTCTACAAAATAACTTTGAGTCCATAACTTTCCTCCCCAAAAATATTTTTTCTTTATTTCAGGATGAGTCCTGAAAAACTCACGTGCTGTAATCCTTTTTATAACTTGCATCACATTGCTCGGTGATTGCTTTGAAACACTTCTCACGACCATATGAATATGATCTTCTGGGATTTCAAATTCTACTATATCAATATCGTAATCATATCCAACCTTTTAAATAATCGACTTCATCGTGCCGATAAGGCTCCATAAACACTTTGTGTCTATATTTTGGTATCCAGACAAAGTGATACATAAGCCTAAAAACATGGTGCGAATTTCTTTGAAGTTCCATGTACTAAATACTATAGACTGGGACAAGCCCAGTCCACACTATTCAGCACGGGGGCAAGCCCCCGAGATTTTCGCTACACGATGTTAAAGCCGCAAAACCAACCCATTGTTCCTTTTCCTCGTTTTGCATCACCATCAAACACTCAGTTACGTGGGATACGAATGTTATGGCACACTTTAAGGCTTGTAAAATCGACAAAAGCAATCCCCGTGGGCTTTCCTTTAACCGTTCGAAAGTAAGCACACATGGGAACGAGTAGCTCAGACGTTTTGTGTAAGAAACGTGTATAACTCAATAAGTTCGGAAAATCTTCTCGCCAATATTTTTGAACTAAACCAATGTAGAAGTTATTGAAATCTCGATGATTATATTGATAAAAAGCAATTACAATAGTCATGCACTCGCTTGTAGACATGTTAGATTGACGCCTTCGCTTTTTGACACCATCAGCAATTAGCTCTGCTTCCCACACAGGTAAAAATTTATGATAAAAATCATAGACATTGCAAAATATATCTATTAGTTTATCCACTTGTCCACCTTATTGTGCTTTCAAATCGTTTTTAGTCGAAAGATCTGATCGCTAGGTGGGCAATTAGTTCCATTCTTATCCAGTTTTCAGGTTACCTAAGATGGTCGAGGAAGATAAGCTACTGCTGTCACTTCTACCTTAATAGCATCACTGATAAAGCCGGCAACTTGTACACCAGCAACAGAGGGACCATCCGTATTTTTATAAAACTTTTGTCTATAAGGGAACATTAACTCCTCATACTCTTCACCCGAAGCGTCATAATATATTACTTCACTGATGACGTCGCTAGCGCTACCACCATGAGCTTCAAGAATTAACGCCATTTTGTCGTAAATAGATTTCATTTGCATACCTGCATCATCAAAGTGAATTTCATTTCCTTTATCGTCCGTTGCAGTGAGCCCTCCAATGTGAAGCATATCACCTGCACGGACAGCCAAAGACATACAGTAACTTTTTTCCATGTCAGGGATGAGATGAAAAAATTGTGGTTTATCTTTTATCATTTTATATTCTCGAAAAAGTATTTTAATTTAAGTAAGTATTATCATAATGTTAAATGAAGTAGCTAACATTACCTATAGGCACTAAAGTTGACACTGTGCTTTGTGTTTCACAAAGTTAAGCTGAATTCTTTAAGTTACTTAATATTTTTATAAAGCATCTTTGTGATGATTTAAAGTCAGCCATGGATTGTTATTTCTTGGAACAAAAACAAGTTATCTAGCTATTTGATTTCCACAAATTGAACTGATATCTATATTTATACCATATTAAAAGTAACATTAATTATTCGATCGAACAATATATTTCAACTGTTATATTCCTAATGCTATCCCCCATTTATCTGCTACACACCTTTAATTACAGCTTCCCTCGCATTTCTCACACCACAAACAACCCTCATTAAATTGTTCGGATATATAATATTTCGCTTTTATTGTTCACATAAACAATAAAAGTGTGTAATACTGAATATTGTGAAGTGTTACTAAATTATTAATAGCCAACACGCACTAGGTCACTAAGAGCCATTTCAAAATATAGGGGATAAGCATGAAATCACACCAAACTTTTATAAAAAAGAATCAATTATTAAAAACATCCATCTGGCTAGGTCTAGCAGCCACAACTGTACCAATTACGCCTGTTTGGGCCGAAATCGAAAAAATTGAAGTTACTGCAACACGCCGAATAGGTAGTATTCAAGAAGTACCTTCTGCTATTTCATCAATCAGTAGTAGTGATTTAGATAAAATGAAGTTGGATGATATTGGTGATCTTACCGGTCAAATACCAAACCTAAGCTCAATACAACCATTTGGCGAAGGCGGCTCTCCTTTCTTTGTACTTAGAGGTGTCACCACCACCGATTACACACTGACACAAAGCTCACCTATTGCTCTGTATGTCGATGATGCTATACGCTCGTTACCAACACTTGAAATCGGACATATGTACGACATCGAACGTGTCGAAGTACTTCGAGGGCCACAAGGCTCACTATATGGTAAAAATGCAACCGGTGGTGCCGTTAACCTGATCACCAAAAAGCCCGACTTTGAGCAAGAAGGCTATTTTACTATTGGCTACGGTAACAACGATAGAAGAGAAGCCAAAGCAGCATTTCAAACTGGCCTAGTTGATGACATTCTTGCTGTACGTGTGGCTCTAAATTATGTAGAAGATGATGGTATTATCGAGAATAAAACACCTGGCGCTAAAAATGACCTAAGCTCTAATATGCGTGCTGGACGAGTATCTTTTCTATACACCCCTAGCGATGAACTTGAAGCAGTACTTCGAATATACAAACACACCAATAACGCCCAGCCTTACAGTGTCTACTCTAGAGTCGTCGACCCTAGCTTCACGGCTGGACTAACACGCGAAGGACTTAGTTTTAACGAATCAAGCTCTCAGCGCGATGATAAATATTGGAAAAATAGTAATACAGGTTTCAATTTAACATTAAGTTGGGACTTGAATGATGAGCATAGTTTAGTCTCAACGACCAGTTATGATGAAGCTGAGCTTGATTTTGCTGCTGATGATGACGGCCTAGAATACGCGCTAGACGAAGTTAATATATATGCAAAAAACATTAAGCAAACAGTTCAAGAAATACGCATAGTATCCGACTACGTTGATGGCCCATTCAACTGGATTGCAGGATTTCAATATACAGCTGATGAGTTAGATAACAGCACAGTTCTTTATACGCTTGATGATGAGGCGCTTGGTTTTGTCGATACACTCAGTAGCATGCTCGGTACACCAGCGACTGGGGGGCGTGGTTTTCATTTTGGAAACTTCTATCACCAAGAGCGCGACAGCTGGGCAGCTTACTTTAAGGGCGATTACCAATTATCAGAAGATTTTACCTTAAGAGCAGGTTACCGCTACAGTGATGATGATGTTGAAGTCAGTAATTACGACGCTTATTACGGTGAAACAACCTCAGAAGGAGAGCGAGTACTGAATGTCCCTGTCTTTTTAGACGCGGGTAAAGCTGAGAACTTTACTAACTCTTCTGTTGAGCTTGGTCTAGATTGGAAAGTTGATGATAAAACATTAGCTTATTTATCATTTAGCCAAGGCTACCGCTCAGGTGCCATAAACGGCCAAGCATTCGGCAATGCCGAAGCTGAAATAACCGCCGCTAAACCTGAAGAAATTGATTCTATTGAACTTGGTGTAAAAACAGAATTTCTTGAAGGGAACCTCATTGTCAATGCGGCACTATTCCATTACGAGTATAAAAATCAGCAGTTTGTTATTGCTGAGGGCGGTGGCTTCTTATTCCCATTACGAAACGCGCCTAAATCTAAAGTAGATGGCTTCGAAGCTGATATGCAGCTTCAAGTGACAGAAACCCTGAACATCAAAGCGGGCATTGGATTACTCGATGCGAGCTATAAAGAGCTTGAAATAGCAGGTACTTCAGCCAATGGTAATCAAATGATTGGTGCGCCAGACGTTACGGCAAACCTAGCCATTAATTGGGATGTTGCCTATACAGACTACGGCGACGTACTTATGAGTACAAGTGCTTCATATCAATCAAAGGTTTATTTCACGCCTTTTGAAGAAGAAGCCTTATCTGAAGATGCTTACTGGGTTGTAAATGCAAGAGTATCGTTGGAATCAGAGTTTTATAGTGTTGGATTATGGGCTAATAATGTATTCAAAGAAGAATACTTTGTTTATGGTCTTGATACGACTAGTACCTACGGAGCACACTACTTTCAGCGTGGCGCACCGCAAACGTTCGGTGTAGATTTCACATACCGCTTCTAGCGTTGCCTTAGTAAATAAGTAAAAGTGCGGTGGAATAAATGGGGAACTTAATGGCTCTACAACTCCATCGCATTTTTTACTCTACGTTATTGATGCCCTCAGCAACGAACACAAATAATAGTAATAAACATAGCCATTACGGATAGATCTTGGAGAAGCGATATGATAGAAAACAATTTAGAACAAAACAGTCCACAAAAAGTATTTGAACTACAATCCAAACATCAGTGGACAGTTCGCCGCTCTTCCGCTAGTGAACGTATTCAAAAGCTCAGTCGACTGAAAGAGTCAATTCAAGCACATGAAGAAGAAATCAAAACTGCGCTTTATAGTGACTTACGTCAAGTCGAATTAGCCGAATCGGCTATATCTGGCTCCTATGGTGATATTGATGACGCTATAGCGCACTTAACAGACTGGATGACTCCCGTCGATGTAGAAAACTCCGGCGCAGTGCCAGGCTCAAAAGCCAAAATCATTTATGAAGCACGCGGTATTGTTCTACTCTTTTCTGCTTGGAACTTTCCATTCAACTTAATTTTTCAGCCTTTAGTCGCTATTGTTGCTGCTGGGAACTGTGCCATTGTAAAGCCCAACTCTATGGCACCTAAAACCAGTGCTGTGGCCGTGAAAATAATTAAACAAGCATTTAGTGAAAATGAAATTGCTGTATTTGAAGGCAGTGTCGAGCTATCTAACCAATTGTTAGCACTCCCCATTGACCATATCTTTTTCACTGGTAGCCCAGTCATCGGTAAGATCATTATGACCGCAGCAGCTAAGCACCTTGCTACGGTAACTCTTGAGCTTGGGGGGAAAAACCCAGTCATTGTCGATAAAAATGCTGACATTAATGACGTTGCCACTAAGGTTGCTATGTTTCGTAATATGAATAATGGCCAAGTGTGCCTATGCCCAGAAAACGTTTGGGTGCACGCTGACTGTAAAGACGAATTCATTGAAGCTACAAAAGCGGCATATGATCAGCTTCTTTATTCTGAAGGTAAACTGGATATTGAGTCTGCCGGTAAGATAGTGAATCAACGAAACCTAGACCGAATTAAAGGTTATGTTCAAGATGCTACACAAAAAGGCGCTCATATTGCCTATAGTGGTGAGTACCTCAATAAAAACGAAACAATGCACCCTATCGTGCTAGTTGATGTTCCCGTTGATTCAGATATTTATGCTGAAGAGGTCTTTGGACCAATTCTGTCTGTATTTACTTATGAGGATATAAGTGAAGTCTATACCACACTAAACGAACAATCTAAGCCACTGTGTTTATATATTTTCAGCACAGACGATATTTTTATATCAGATGTCTTAGCTAACACCACATCAGGTGGTGTGACAGTTAATAACTGCATGCTACATTTCATGGAGCATAACCTGCCATTTGGAGGGGTTGGAGCTAGTGGTTCGGGTAGATACCATGGAATACATGGTTTTAAAGAGCTATCTCATGAGCGCGCAGTGCTTTATACCGAAGTTTAACGCGAATTAGTTAATAAACACAGAAAAAATTTAGTGGCGACAGCCATATAAATATGTAAACACATACATAATACTACTAGAGGAAAATATGAAAATACTAGTCCCCATTAAACGAGTCATTGACTACAATGTCAAAGTGCGTGTAAAGCCCGACAATTCTAATGTTGACTTGGCTAACGTAAAAATGGCTATCAATCCTTTTTGTGAAATAGCCGTCGAAGAAGCTGTTCGCCTAAAGGAAGCAGGCATTGCTACTGAAATTATTACCGTGTCCATTGGAGACAAAGCTTGCCAAGAGCAGTTACGTACTGCCCTTGCTTTAGGTGCAGACCGTGCAATTCTAATAGACACAGAGCAACAGCTTGACTCGTTAAATATTGCAAAATTACTTCAAAAAGTAGTTGAAGAAGAGCAGCCTCAAATCATTATTTTAGGCAAGCAAGCCATCGACAATGACAACAACCAAACTGGCCAGATGTTGGCAGCATTAACGGGGTTTGCACAAGGCACTTTTGCTTCAAAAGTAGACATAGATGGCAACAAGGTTAACGTAACCCGTGAAGTAGATGACGGTTTACAAACCTTAGCCCTAAATCTTCCTGCAATCATCACCTGCGACTTGCGTTTAAATGAACCTCGATATGCTTCTTTACCTAGTATTATGAAAGCGAAACGTAAACCACTTGAGGTAAAATCATCCGCTGATTATGGACTAGATTTATCACCTCGCACTAACTTATTAAGTGTTAGCTCTCCAACAGAGCGTAAAGCAGGTATTATTGTTGAAACCGTTGATGAATTAGTTGATAAATTAAAAAATGAAGCGAAGGTGATATCATGAGTATTTTAGTTGTTGCTGAGCATGATAATAATGAGCTAAGAGCAGATACCCTAAAAACGGTTGCTGCCGCACAAGCCATTGGTGATGAAATTCATTTATTAGTTGCAGGAAGTGATTGCCAATCTGTAGCTCAAGAGGCAGCTAAAGTGAATGGTATTTGTAAAGTATTAGTCGCTGACCAAGCTATTTATACGCATCAATTAGCTGAAAACATCAGTTTACTAGTGACTGAATTAGCGTCTGATTATGAGCATATTTTAGCTGCAGCCTTAACCACAGGTAAAAACTTCATGCCACGAGTTGCTGCATTACTAGATGTTGCTCAAATTTCCGACATTATTGGGGTTGAAAGTGCAGATACTTTTATTCGCCCGATCTATGCAGGTAATGCTATTGCCACCGTGAAGAGCTTAGACAGAAAAAAAGTAATCACTGTAAGGCCCACAGGTTTTGATGCCGTAGCTAGTGATGGTGCAGCTGAAATAGTTGCGCTTGATAATAATACTAATGCAGGTATTTCAAGCCATGTTTCTGATAACTTATCTGTATCAGAACGACCTGAACTAGGTTCTGCTGGCATTATTATTTCTGGTGGTCGCGGCATGCAAAATGGTGAGAATTTTGCGTTACTTAATGGTATTGCTGATAAATTAGGGGCCGCTATTGGGGCATCACGTGCCGCTGTTGATGCAGGGTTTGCTCCTAACGATATGCAAGTGGGTCAAACGGGTAAAATTGTTGCTCCTGATTTATACATTGCTGTAGGTATTAGTGGTGCAATACAACACCTTGCCGGCATGAAGGATTCAAAAGTGATAGTAGCAATCAACAAAGATGCTGAAGCACCGATATTCCAAGTAGCAGATTACGGGTTAGTAGCAGATTTATTTGATGTTCTACCTGACTTAGAAGCTAAGTTATAAAAACTTAACATCAATTATGTATAAGCTAAAAACAACCATAAATACAAGTTATTACCAATCAATATGATCAAAGATATAAGTGATCAATGTATTGACGAAGAGTAAAATTCAATATTGAATTAAGTAGTCATTATGCCTGATAGTTTGAGTCAAATAGCTTTCAAACTCATTCAAACTGAATTGGCATCATGAGTGGCTATCGTGTAGTTCCATCTATGATGGAACTACACTGGCTAATGATTAATTCTTTCAACCATTTATGCCCCATATCATTTTCCATGTGCTCATGCCAAAATAAATTGTATGACAGTTTTGGCATTTCAAGCGGTAGTCGCAATATTTTCAAATTGTATCGAGAAGCGATATGATCTGAAAATCGAGAAGGTGCAGTTAAGATCAAATCAGTCATCGCACAAACATTAGCAGCACAATTAAAGTCTGGAACATACATTGCTATATCTCTTTTCTTACCAATCTCTGCCAATTTAAAATCAAGTAACCAATGTTTGTCATCACCAGGTTTCACCTGTAAATGACGTTGCGTTAAATAAGTTTTCAAATTCCACTCTTGTTGTAGACATGAGTTCTCAGCATTAACAAGACAACATAAACTATCACGAAAAATTTCCTGATGTATAACACCTTTAGGTGGTGTTAAGGTCAATTCAGCATCATCTTCCTTTATGTCTTTGCCCGTTATCGTAAAATCTATTTCTCTATTTTGCAATCGTTCGAGCGCTACTTTATCAAATGGAAGTGCATCTAACGTGATATTTGGCGCTTGAAATAAAATATTGTTAATAAAATATGGCAATAATAACGGGTATACACTCTCAGTTAGCGCCATAACAAATCTACGCTCACTCGTTAGAGGTACAAAATTCTTTGATGACAACAAAAGATCAATATCATGTAGTACGTGTCCTAATTCCGCCTTAATTTGAATAGCTCTAGGGGTCGGAGTTAATCCATGAGAAGATCGAATGAATAGTTTGTCATCAAACTGTTCTCGTAACCTACCTAAGCTTTTACTTACTGCTGATTGACTCAAATTTAATTTTTTCCTGCCTTAGTCACACTATTTTCTTTTAGTAACACATGTAAAAAAACAAGTAAGTTCAGATCCGCTCGCGCTAGTTTTTCTAAAATCATTATTGATGCCCTTTGTGATATTTCAAAATAGAAAATCACTAATGAATATAAACCATTTTCGTTCATAACACTAAAAGATTAAGCTTGTTATTATATTAAACGAGGTAAAACAATGAACGAACATACAACCGTTAATAAACGCCAGATAATGATAATTATATTGCTGGTTCTATTTAGCCCACTAGCGATAGATATATATTTACCAGCCTTTCCTGAAATGGCAGTGGCATTTGCTGTAGATAGAGTCATAATTCAGGACTCAATGACATGGTTTATGTTAAGTGTTGGCACAGGACAGTTAGTGGCTGGGCCGCTGGCAGATCGCTTTGGCCGTCGTCCAATCGCATTATATGGGATAGCTATCTATGCTCTTAGCGCAACTTTAATATCAATAACACAAAACTTCAATATCATGCTTATTTCAAGACTACTTCAAGGTGTTGGAGCATGTGCCTGTTCTGTTGCTGCTTTTACAGCAGTAAGAGATTGTTTTGGTGCCAATAAAAGTACTCAAATGATTAGTTATTTAAACGCCATTATATGCTTAATTAACCTCAGCTCGGGATAAGAATTAATTAAATTGAACTAAGTGCCCGTTCCAGGATCCGATCTTTCGACCAAGAAAAAACAGAAAGATAATAAGGAACGGGCGTGAATAAACTAGTTGAAATATTCTGTGATGTCGATGATTTTTGTCGTGTATTTATCCCACAATGGGAGAAACAATTAATTGCTGATGGAAGCATCAAGCGCAATCGCCCATGCCGTATGGCTATGAGTGAGATAATCACTATCTTAATTGCTTTTCATACATCAAATCATCGCGACTTTAAAAATTATTATAAAGGTTATATTGCTAAGTTTTATCGTTCACATTTCCCTAGCTTATTGAGCTACACTCGATTTTTAGAAGTGATGCCTAAAGCGGTCGTTCCACTTTCTAGCTACTTTTCAATACTTAAAGGTGAGTCTACAGGTATTGAGTTTATTGACTCTACAAGCATAAAAGTATGCCATAACTTAAGAATCCCTAGACACAAAACATTTGACGGTATAGCCGAGCGTGGCAAAGGAACAATGGGTTGGTTTTATGGGTTCAAACTATATTTAGTCACTAACTTTAAAGGAGAAATAGTTGATGCTAAATTAACTACAGGCAATGTTCATGACACAAAGCCAGTATTAGCCTTAGCTAAAAACTTAAAAGGAAAGTTATATGCAGATAAAGGCTATATCAGCAAAAAATTAACAGCTGGTTTGAAGGAAAAAGGAGTTGATTTGATAACAACCGTGCGCCGTAATATGAAAGCCAAAGCTATGTCGTTATGGGATAGAGCAATGTTATCTAGACGGTTTATTATTGAAACGATAAATGATCAATTGAAGAATATATCTCAAATAGAGCATTCGCGTCATCGTAGCCCTAATAGTTTTATGTTGAATTTACTGGCAGGTTTAGTGGCTTATTGCCTTAAAGAAAATAAGCCAACCCTTAATATTAGTGACGTAGAGAAGAATGCTATGGTTAGGGCTTAACCCGATCTGAGGTTAATTATGGCTTCAGCACCAATATTAGGAAATAGTTTAACCCATTACTTTGGATGGCAGAGTAATTTTGTTTTTATGCTCATTTACGCCTTAATAGTAGGAGGGGTTGTTTATTTTAATTTTACTGAAACTAAACCTTTAGATAGCATGCCATTGGAAAGAGGCGGTACTGATAAAGTAATTAGTATGTCTAGGTACATGTTAATTCTGAATCAGCCAACATTTGTTTATCATGCGTGTTTGTGTATGTTCTCTATGTCAGTGATTTTGGCTTATGTTAGTACAGCTCCGACTTGGTTGATGATAGATTTAGGTCTAAGTTCAAGTCAATTTACGATGTGGTTTGCCATCAATGCCATCATCAATATCATTGCATGTATATATACGTCAAAAGTCATTGACAAATTTGGTGTAAAAAAAATATTAGCGTCTGCTATTACCATATTAGAGGTCCGGCCGGTAAAAGCGTTGAAATTAGCCACTTCGAGTATAACTAACTGAACAATAAAGATTTAATCAACCAGCAACTCAAATGACATAGGTTTGACCTGCTTGGTCAAATCCAGCTCAAAGCTTCCCAGTCTGCCCAAGTGCTCAGTATGGTAAGGCGAGAATGCGGCCATAAGTTCGCGAGTGATATTGTGCCCTTCTGCCTTTAACTGATTGAACACTTCCGTCATCGCGTTCACGTTGTATAGGATCGTGAAGTTCGCCAGCAAATGATTGTATTTCACGATTTTGCTTTGCTCATGTTTTAGGTTAGCGGGAATTTTTCCGGCATTCGCAAAAAACAACCAACGCGCAAACTCGTTGAACTCCTCACTCTTACAGGTCGCTGCCTGGATCGTTTTGCGTAGATCAACATCGGTGATGTATTCCAAAAGGAACATGGTTCTGACCACTCGCCCGAGTTCGCGGAACGCAAAATACAGTTTGTTTTTCCGGTTCTTGGTGCCGAACCGGCGCAGGATTGTCGAGGCGGTAATTTTGCCTGCTTTAACGGACATGGCCGTTCGCATCATATCCGCATAGTGCTTTTCAATCAGGTCCCACTTAATCGGCTCTTTGAATAGCGACTGAATATGCTTAAGCATCATGGTGCGGTCAGGCTTGTAGAAGCTGAGATCTTTGATATTTCGAATACGCGGCATGAGCTTGATGCCCAGCAGGTATGCCAGGCCAAATACCGGTGTTGATTGCGCCTGCGTATCCCCGTGAACGGTGTCTGGATTAAAATCTGATTCGTGGTTGAGCAGGCCGTCCAGGATATAAATCGCCTCGTAGACACCACAGGGGATAAACCGGCTGAACAAGGCAATGTAGGTATCTGAGACGTGGTAATAGGCAATGCCGCCATAGCTGCCGTAACGAATATGGTATTCCGATAGTAAATTATCTTCGTAGAGATCCCATAGCTTGCCATCGGCGGACACACTGTTGCCCGATCCCCAGCACTCGATAAGACGGTATTTCTTGTACTCATTATTGATCTTTGCAATCGCTTTATCGAGACGGGCTTCCGTAGTGCGCTTCAAGTTAAGCCATGCTACTTGCTTGCGCGACACACCCTGCACAGATCGCACGGTTTCCGTAGGGCCGATATTAGTGCCGTAACAAAACACAGTCAGAACAAAACGTAGCACCGGGTCGCTGATGCGTGATTCGAAACCCGACAACGGCCCAAAATGTTTATTCAGGTTTAACCATTTTTCGACATTAATGATCACATCGAGAAGGTTGATCTTGTCCAAGCGATCGCGCAATAGCGCTCCAATCTCTTCGACTTCCGGTGACGGTTGATCGGGTTTCGGTTTACCGATAATCAGATTCCCGTTTTCAATACGAACTAGCTCATCATCCGGGAACTGGCTATCAGCTTTATGGCAACTCGTTTCCATGGACTCCTTTAGTGTTCTTGAAAATTCGGTATCACCGGCGATAAGCCCTACCTCCTCGCAATAGATAGGCAACTGCGTCTCGTATTCTTCCCAGGTGATCATTTGCTCCCGATAATCATCGAAGGTTTCACTGTAGGGAATGAACAAGTCACCGGTACTCAGTTCTTCGGCGATCCGTTCAAACACACACAGCTCAAAACAGGTTTTATTGACTTCGGTGACTTGCGCTGATTTAGTCGATTTTCCTGTGACCAGTTTCCACCAGCTTTCGCGAATCCAGCGAATGTTGATCACATTTTGGGAGGATGGATCGTTTGAATCACTTTGAATCGACAGGAACTCGGCGCGCCGTTGTTTGTGTTTCAAAATAAACTGAAACGCATTCAGCAGATCCTTGTCTTCCGTGGCCGAAGCCAAATTGAGTATTTCAATCGTGCGAAACAACGTTGATCGCTGCTTTCTATAGAGTTGAATCATGAACGGCAAATAGTTGTTACCCGCGAAGGCCATGTAGTGTTCGCACATTTGCAGCAACTGATCGCTGTTCTTTCCCAATACAGGATCAAAAGCTGACACCGATTCAGGTTTATCCAAATACACCTTGACCGTTCCAGTCAGCACAGAAATCAAATGATCGGTTTGCTTTTGATGGTCAGCAAGGTATTTCTCCAACAGCTTCTGCGCCGAGCGATCCATTTTTAGCAGTAGTTTGATAAAAATATCGGCGGCATTATCCAGAGTTCGTGCGTATTGGTGTCGGATTAAAACGATGACGAGCGCGAGTCGCTTGTTCAGTTTCAACTTCATCAATTCGGCGTAATCCAGAGCCTTGGCCTCGTCGATAAACTGCTGGTGTTTCACCGGCGGCAACCCCAAATCCGCGGGCAGAAGTGTTTGCAGGGAGGTCAGCCACTCCAGGTAATGGATGTACGCATGGATATTGCGAGGAGTTGGGCGTTTCGGTTCATTTTTCAGCGTGCTCCAGCCAAAACCATTAGGCCCTGTGCTGGAACGAAGAATATCAGTGATGCACTGGCGACTTTCATCCGTCAAAAATTCACACAATTGATCGTAATACTGGGTGTTTACTTCAGCTCTGGCGGTTTGGCAGATTCGCTCAAGCACGCTGAACGCTGGCAGTTCGTACCGCTCCTTGACCAGGTATTCCAGCGTGACATTGATGATATCCGGCAGCGCTTCCTTGGTGGTCGCTGCTTCCAATGCCCAGGACTGCGCCAGCTCAGACGTTTTGGCCGCATCGTAGGCGTTGATGCTGAGATGGCGCCGTATCAGTTTGACATGACGATCCTTCGATCCAGACGCATAGTAGGCATTTAGATCCTGGATTGTGACCCGTGAACGACAGTGTGATTTGATGTGCGCGATTATCACCTTTGGAATTTCACTCAAGCTGATGAACCGACCCAATCGTTGTGTGATTTTTAGCTGAACCAGCAGCCCCAAAAAGGCCGCACTGGTTCGTTTACAGTGGCGTAATGCAAACTGCTGATCTTCTGGTGTTGGTGTGTAGATATCGCCTAGTTCGCCTTCGGAAATATCAGCTTTGATGCGTGGATAGGCTGTCTGATAAATAGCGGCCATCGGCTCACTTCCCCCTTTGATGGCCGTGTATTTTTAGAGGAACAGGCCAGAATTATATCGCCAGGCGATTACACCTGACGACACAAAATCCAGCAACCCGAATGACTTACAAGCGGTAAACAATTTGCGAATAAACATAGGTGGTATCGCCCTTGTCCGGAGCGTTCGGTGCATCTTCAAAAAATTCCCCTTTCATCAAGTAGGCTCCGCCCAACTCCAACTGCCATTGTTTAGAAAAATTCAGTTGCCAGCGCGTTTCCAACTGATGGCCAACAAAGCTACCGCTGTTACCACTGGGATCGCGCAACCCGGAGCCGGATTGTGAATCTGTGGCTGAATCCAACCACACCGCACGGTAAGCGATAGATGCTCCTTGGTTTTTGTTGGGTTTAAAATCCCATTTCACGCCGGGCGAAAGGATATTGGTTCGGGCAAAGGCGCCATATATTCCTGTAGGGCCGAAGTCAAAGCGCCTTGCGCCAAAGAGGGTATTGAAGCGATTAGACTCGCCGTCAGCTGGATCATCGTCGCCACTGGCGTAATCCGCCATCACCTCAATGCGCGAAGACAAGGGATCGGCAAATTGATAGCCAATATGGGCGTGGATCATGGCGGCACGAACATCAAGATCACCCGTTTCGCCTGTCTGATAAGCCGCTTCCACCTCGTAGTGCCACTGCTGGCTAGAGGCCACTTTTAAGCTGCGCAAGCCGATAGTGGTGAGCTGGGCACCGTTATCATCTTCATCCAGGCCGTAGTAGTACAGTTCCAAATCCGTATGACCTTTGCGGGCCAGGTGCAATCCCCAGAATTGGTCATCACCTCGCTTGTCGAATTCGATCTCATTGCTGTCAAGGTCATTTCTATCATCTGGCTGGCGATCCACCGGCATAAGATAAAAAGCCTGCCATTGCCATGCATCTTGTTGATAGTTGCCGTAAACGCCGTCAAATGCATTCAGGGTATTGCGAAAACTGTTGCGCGCCACAAAGCGCCGACTGCCGATATCCAGCGTCTGGCGGCCAGCTTTTACGACAAATTGATTCTCCTGCCGCCAACCAATCCACGCCTGAAGCGGTTCCAAGGCATTGACATCATCCGTGCCAAGCGGTGTGCCCACATCGTCCAACCAGGATCGTGAATCCTGAATTTCCAGTTCCCCAAACACATGCTCCCCGTTTCCCTTGAGACTGGCCAGCAGTCGCGATACCAAAATCTGATCGCTGCCGCTCGCTCCCGCACGGTAAGCATTGTGCAGAGACTCATAGCGCAAGCGGTAGGTGCCATCAAGGCTCCATGCAGAGCTTTCCTCAGCCATGCTCTTGGGTGACAGGCACAACAGCGGTAACAGGGCTGGAATTAACAAGCGGCAGGTTTTAGCGGTCATATTGCAGGCTTTCCTTTTTTCTGGCGGCAGGTGTTCACCATGCTCGCGTGGTTGGGTGGCTATGGCTTGTGTTGATTCGCTATATACTATACTATATAACGAATCGAGACAACACTTGCCCCGGCTATAACCAACCCTGTTGCACCCGAATAAGGAGAAACCCCATGCGTCTATTTAACCGTTTGATTGCCATCTCGTTAGGCTATCTGCTGCTATTAAGCACCGCCCAGGCCGAAGAGATTCATGCCGCTGTTGCCGCGAATTTCACGGCGGCCATGAACGATATCGTGGCGCAGTTTGAAAAAAGCTCGGGGCATAAAGTGACCTTGTCTTTTGGCTCATCAGGAAAAATCTTTGCGCAAATTCAAAACGGCGCACCATTCCAAGTATTTCTATCCGCTGATCAAGAGAAGCCAGAGGCATTGGAAAAGGCGGGATTAAGTGTTCCCGGCAGTCGCTTTACCTACGCGGTGGGTGCACTGGCTCTTTGGTCTACCAAGCCCGGTATTGCGAATGACGTTGCTCACTTAAAAAGTGGTGACTTTAATAAACTGGCATTGGCCAATCCGAAACTCGCACCTTATGGTGTTGCGGCGGTGGAGGTATTGGAATCGCTAAAGCTCAAGCAAGCCACCGAGTCCAAATGGGTGATGGGAGAAAACATTGCACAAACCTATCAATTTGTCGGTTCGGGGAATGCCGATCTGGGGTTTGTGGCGTTGTCGCAAATTATGGATAAGGGCGAGGTGAAAGAAGGGTCTAGCTGGATCATACCCGCCGAACTTCACAGCCCAATCCGTCAAGATGCCGTGCTGTTAAACAGCGCGAAAGACAGCGCTGGCGCTAAAGCGCTGTTGGAGTATCTACGCAGCGAGGAAGCTCATGCCATCATTCGCAGCTACGGTTACACCACAGAATAGGCCGGCATTGTGTTTTCTGAAGGGGACCTCACGGCAATCTGGCTAACCCTTAAACTGGCCACCACGGTGACAATCTTGCTGTTGATCATCGGCACGCCTATCGCCTGGTGGTTGGCGCGCACCCGCTCCTGGTTAAAAGGGCCGGTAGGCGCTGTGGTGGCACTGCCACTGGTATTGCCACCCACCGTGTTGGGTTTTTACCTGCTGGTGGCCATGGGGCCACACGGATTTATCGGTCAACTGACACAGCAATTGGGTTTGGGAACCTTGGCCTTTACATTCTGGGGGCTGGTGTTGGCTTCGGTATTTTATTCGCTGCCGTTTGTGGTGCAGCCGATACAAAATGCCATGCAAGCGCTGGGCGACAGACCGTTGGAAGTCGCCGCGACACTTCGGGCTGGCCCATGGGATCGTTTTTTTACGGTGGTGGTACCCATGGCCAAACCTGGTTTCATCACTGCCACTATTCTCGGGTTTGCGCATACCGTGGGAGAGTTCGGGGTGGTCTTAATGATCGGTGGCAATATACCCGGGCAAACCCGCGTTGTATCGGTTCAGATCTACGACCATGTGGAGGCGCTGGAGTATGCCCAGGCTCATGTTTTGGCAGGCAGCATGGTGGTTTTCTCATTTCTGGTGTTGTTGGGACTGTATGGATTTCAACAGAAAAACCCGTTTACGGGGTTTAAATAAATGGCTGAAGAAGACAATCCTGCGGTGGGCACAATACCAATAAACCCTGAGCCAAGGCTGCACGTGCAATTTCGTATGTGTTACACCGGTTCTGATCCGTCGACCTACGCACTGGATATCGATTTGACGCTGCCGGGCGATGGGATCACTGCCATCTTTGGCCAGTCGGGTTCGGGTAAAACAACTTTGCTGCGGTGTGTGGCCGGGCTGGAGCGCGCTCAAGAAGGACGCTTAACCGTCAACGGCGAAGACTGGCAAAGCGATACCCTGTTTCTGCCTACCCATCAGCGCTCTTTGGGTTATGTCTTTCAGGAATCCAGCCTGTTTCCCCATCTCACCGCGCAGGGCAATTTGAATTACGCCATGAAGCGATCCGGCGTTCCGAGCGCAAACGTTTTATTTGATCAAGTGATCGCACTCATGGGGATCGAGCCGGTGTTGGCTCGTTATCCACATCAGTTATCCGGCGGAGAGCGGCAACGGGTGGCCATTGCCAGGGCTCTTCTCATTCAACCTCGATTACTACTGATGGATGAGCCGCTGGCTTCCCTCGATACTGCCAGAAAGCAGGAAATATTGCCCTACCTGGAAAGGCTCAGATCAACCTTTGATATGCCGATACTTTATGTCAGTCACTCCCTTGATGAAGTGACGCGCCTAGCCGACCATGTGGTGGTACTTGAACAAGGTCGAGTTGTAGCTCAGGGTCGTGTTGATGAGGTTTTTTCCCGTATCGATGTGCCTCTGCCAGTGGGCAATGAAGCCGGTGTTGTCTGGCAGGGAGAGGTAAGAGAGCGCAATGAGCAATGGCGCCTGGCACGGATTGCCTGCGCAGGCGGTGACCTTTGGGTGCGGGATATGGGGGATGCCATAGGCCAGCGTATTCGGGTGCGTATATTGGCCAGGGATGTCAGTCTGACCCTGACTTGCCATGAGGACTCCAGTATTTTGAATCGACTTCCGGTGAATGTCCTGGAGATAGCCACTGACAGCGACACCGCTATGGCATTGGTACGATTACAAGCCGATAACGATTTTGTAACCGCACAATTGACATCTCGATCCGTTGATTACCTGAAGTTGGTGCCGGGGCAACGGCTATGGGCGCAAATTAAATCCGTTGCCATCTTGCGCTAAACACGTTTGCGATTAATCGTCTTTTAGCAATATCACGCTGGGTGCCTTAAACAAGGCGCAGGCCGTTTCACCTTCTTTCAATCCCAGATCAGTCGCGCTGATATTGGTGATAATGGCGCAAACCGATTTACCACCGCCAACATCAAGGGTGACATCGGTATTCACAGCCCCGGCTACCAAACGGGAAACCTTGCCAATGAATTTGTTGCGCGCACTGGTGACAATAGTGGTGTCCACACTAACAATAACTGACGAGGCTTTGATCAAGGCAATCACGTCACCATTTTCCTTGAGTCCAAGTCGCTCAACACTGTCCTGGGTGATAACGGCAATCAAGCGCTGATCAGTGCCAATATCGATTTCAATTTCTGCATTCACAGCACCAGGGGTGATCTGGATAATGGTGCCGCGGAATTGATTTCTGGCACTGGTTTTCATGCTTTCGCTCCTGATGAAATTAGCGATATCGTTCAGCGAGTGAAGTTTACTGCCGAGACGCTCAATGAATTTTTGATGCTCATCCTGCAAAGACTGAAAACCGTCGAGAATCCGTTGCCCTAACTCCGTCACTATTGTGCCGCCACCTTGCGCCCCACCGGCTGAGCGCGTCACTAACGGCTGACTCGACATATTATTCATCGCATCAATACGGTCCCACGCCGTTTTGTAGCTTATACCCAGTTGCTTCCCAGCTTTGGAAATAGAGCCGCAATCGTGGATGGCTTTCAGCAACTCGATCTGCGTTGAGGCAAAGGATTGTTGATTGCCGGTGAGTAGGAATACATCACCTTTAAGCTGACCTTTATTAGAGTCTTTTGTTGCCATGGGGCCTCACGGGTTAACTATGAATTGAGTCATTTTTTCCATCAGTGCGAGCGCTGCATTGTTGGAAAACTGCTGGCCTTCCTCGATATACTCCCACACCGTTGCATCGTTCTTCCATCCACCTTGCTTTTTGATTAACTCAAAATCAATCCTCTCCCTCGCCGCCGAGGTGGACAACCCTCGCCGAAAGCTGTGGCTGCTTAGCTCTGGCAAAAAGTCGAACTGACACGCCTTGCCAAGATTTTTGAGCAGATCGTTAATTGCTCCAGGGTTCAATGGCTTTATTTGCACTGTATCCCAACGGTTGACTGGCCTGAAGAGCGGGCCATGTTCGATATTGGCCACTTCCATCCATTCTTTGATAGCCGTAGCAGGACAGCAACCTTGGGTGCCGAAAGGCAGCGCTCGCGCCAAACCCTGTAATTGCTGGTCGGTTTTGGAGCGTGGCAACCGGATGATTAATCCTTCGGGTTCCCACACCAGATCCTGAACTTGAATCGCAACCAGTTCGCTGCGACGAAAGGCTCCAAAAAAACCAGTTAATATCAGTGCAATATCCCGGCATTTCTTTTGAGTTTCTGCTTGTTGCCGCAAATGATTCACCATCTGGGCAATGTGCTCCAAGCGAAGCGCTTTGGCTTTGCGTTTTGGTTGCCCGTGGGTGCGACGAATGCCATCCATCGTCTTTCGCACCATCGAATCACGCGCAGGGTCGGTTAACCCTTGGTGCTGATGCCACTGACTAATGGCTGTCAGGTGAAGATCCAGCGTGCGGGCGTTAAGTGATTCTGCTCTGGCCAGCAGGTAACGCACCACCGTGTCCCGTTCCGCAGGGAGTCGGCCACCCCATTTTTCAAATTGTCGGATGGCTGAGCGATACGCTTTGCGGGTGTTGTCCGAAGTCGCGGCCTGAAGATAATGGCGGAGTGACTCGGATTCTGTTCGCGCAGCCAGCCTCGACTCAGCGTTACGTAACGGCAAATCACTAGCAATTATCGGCGGTTTGTTGTGCATAGATTAGATTCCCATCAGAGTCGCCAGAAAGACTAGTTTGTACCGGTATTACAAGCATCAGATTTAATCATAAAACTATAACCTACGATAACATTTATTATCGTAGGTTACTATTCAATTTTATACATTGTAGAAATCTCCATATATTATGTTATATTTCGTGTTATGTAATACGTTACGAAATAATCACAGAGGAATTCTTCATGGCTCGCGCCGGAATCACGTACCACGATGTTGCCAAAGCCGCAGAGGCCATCAAAATACAGAATCAGGAACCTACAGTGGATCGTGTTCGTGAGCACCTAGGTACCGGCAGCAAAAGCACCATAGCACCGCTGCTCAAGCGCTGGCGGTCAGATAATGGGGAGGTGGCCGATGTGAGTGGGTTGCCGAATGATCTCGTTGAGGTGGTAAAAGCCTTGCATGAACGGGTTCAGCAGATGGCCGACCAGCGCATCACGCAATCCAGCGACGAGTTCAAGGCATCGAATGATCAACTCCGAAAAGAATTGACTGAGGCCCGTAATAGCATTGTGCAGCTTACCGACCGCCAACAGGATCTGAACGCCCAGCTATCGCAAATTACCGAAGCAAAAGCCCTGCAAGGCAAGTCCCTGGAAGATGTACGCATTAAGCTTGCAACGGCAGAAGCTCAGCGCGACGAAGCCCTTTCACGAACTGCTGATTTAAAGGAAAGCGTTGCAGAGTTCAAGCAGGAAAATAAGGATATTCGTGATCACTTTGAACACTACCAGCAACGCACCGCCGAAGATCGGCAGCAGGAACGTGAGCAATTCCACGTGGTTAACCAGGGCCTAAGAGACCAGATTCAAGACCTGCAAAACCGGCTCATCCAAACCGAGTCAAGAGCGTCCGAGTTGGTAGACACTAATGCGCACTTACAACGACAAGCGCATGAGCTCGAACAGGCCAATGCGATGCACAAAAGCATCCAGGATAGACAAGTGGCCGATCTCCAAAACTTGGAGCATCAACTTGACGACGCCTCGGCAAAATGCCGGGAGCAACAGCATAAAAGCGAACAATTGGTGACCAATATTGCTGCGATCACCAGCCAGAAAGCAGACATCGATAAGCAAGTAGCCGTGCTATACCAAGCATTGGAGGCCACTAAAACGGATCTGATAGCCGCTCAGAATAGAGTGGAAGTTCTATCCGATGAGAACAAGATGATTCTTCAGGAAAAAGCGATGATTCAGGGGCAGTTTAGGCAACTTCAGGATTCACTGTCGCGGTAAAGATTTTAGTTAAGCCTGTATCAGAATAGCTTTACGAATCAATACCTTATTTACGATGTGGCTAATTCCAACACTTTTACCGGCCGGACCTCTATTATTGTGTTCTGGAAGTTTAATGTTAGCATTGAGTGTCTATAAAGAAGTATGGGCCTTTATGGTACCAATGTTTTTATCATCACTTGGCTATGCTTTGATATTAGCTTCAGCAGCAGGTAAGGCATTAGCTCCTTTTGATAAAAATGCAGGAACTGCAGCAGCCGCATTACTTGGGCTATTCCAAATGAGCGGTTCAGGTCTAATAGTTACTTTATTACAGTGGTTGAATTTAGACGCACCAATTTTATTAGCACTAACAATGTTGTTGCTAATCCCTAGTTTATTCATCCTTAAATCAAAATTCACAAATGACTGGTATTTAATGAAAAGGGAAGCTATTACCTAACATTAATAAACTTTACGTAATGAGAATTTCACGAGAAAATTTAAAGTTGAATTTAAATACTGGTTATAGTGGATTAGTAAATTTAGCCTCTTGGCAGGGGACATATTGATATGACAAACTTAATAATTTGGCTTTAGTACTAAGAACGGACATTAGTATTAAGGCTAGTCAACGTTCATATTCTACAAAGTGATTATGTTTCCCATGGCGCTATGTGCCCCAAAGCGAGTTAGAAAGTTATTTTTTCATACCTACAATGCCTAGCAATCCAATGTCCGCTTTCGGAGTTTTCAATCAAATTTGAGTATTACTTTTTCAAGTTTGAAAATTAAATTTATAAAAAACTTATTATTTAATTCATGACAACTTTGTCGGATCACTTGTCGTTAGCTAAGCCAAGGCTAAAGTCTGCTTTCGTATCTAAGTGAACCTAAATTGGTAAGATTTTAACCGATGTAATAGATAGAGTTTGTGGCAATAGTTAACGTCAAAAAATTGAACTCCACTGTCGGCAATGTTGTCTTGAAGCGGATGCTTGGATTGACGAGTTGCCCGCATCGGCTGCGCACTTATCTGCCATTATTTTCTTACAATTTGTGAAGTTTATTGTTATTTTATCAGGACTTTTGACGAAAAAATTCAATAAAATTATTCCAATTTGGCTACAGCTCAGAAAACCATTAAACAATAATTCTCATAATTTGTGAAGATCCACACATCTTAAATTTAGATGTATATTTTGGTCACTTTTGATCGAAAGAAAATTTATGTATTAAATGTTGGAAACATCTACTACTGCTCCACTAGATTCGAGATGCCTCTTGAGCCTGTTTGATTGGCTCCTTGGGCAAGCAAATACCAATAGCTGTTTCGCTCTCGATGCTGCAACATAAAGTGTCCTAGCTTCTTCAGCCCATACCTCATCTGGCTCTTCTTCTAAATGGGTCAAAATAGATTTCAGGCTAGCCGAGGTCAGAACAACACAGACTGCTGGGTACTCCTTACCTTTCACTTCATGGATGGTACGAGATAGTAGATCTGTTGATGGGCCTATACCAAGCACTTGATCTAGCTTTGCTTCATTTCGTAACCTTTGAGAAATAGTGCGACCACCCGTTGGGAGAAAAGGGCTGAATTGGGAACGAGCTCGCTGTATCCACTCGTTACGATTATTACCTTCAATAGCATTGAATTTCAGCTCCTCTAGAATTTTTACAAATTGTCCACGCCAGGAAAGTTCCTCTAATTCTAAGTCATTTACAGCTTGGTGGTAGGTTCTATCTTCAAGTTCGCCAGCAACAGCTAACGAGAGTTTATGTGCCACAGTTACAGCCTTTAATTTTTCCAATGAATTTGATGAGTATTGATACTTCATTGCTGCATTAGCAAGTATCATGCTTTCTGAGCCTCCAGAACCATCTGAAACAACTCCATTTGCTTTGTAGCAACTGCTACGAGTTTTAGCTATAAGGCTACGCTCTTCTGAATAAAATCCATGAGCTAAAGCGAGCTCTTGAAACGCTAAGCCTATAACAGTTGAAACACCAGCCCCCTTATAACTCAAAACGTGAATACTAATTTCACTATCTTTAAACTCTCCAAGAGCCTCATCTTCAACTTCCCTATGACTAGGAGCTCGAAGCATGTGAATAGCCTTACAGATGTTCGTTGTAGACCTAAAGTTACCTGTTAATGGCAAAAGTTCATCAGATTGAAAAGTATCCGCAAACTCAAAGAGCTCTTGATTTACTCCTCCTCTAAACCCATAAATAGATTGGTGTGGATCGCATACAACTTTGGTCGGGATATTTGCCGTTGTACGCAACCAATTAACTATGAAAAGATCCTCTGGATTACAGTCTTGCGCCTCATCTACAATGATTTCATTAAATCTAGCATTGAGGACGGTAGCTAATCGGATTGATAAATCAGCATTGTGTAAATTAGCCATAGCCGCATCACGAACATCTTGAAAATCTAAATACCCATTTTCACGCAATGTCGCACGCACCCTAGCTGCTGCTCGCTCGAATATTCTTGGATCAGCCCTAAACCCTTCATTAGCCGCCCTTTTTCTATCTATGGAACCTGTAACTCTATCAAACATTTCTAAAGGAAATTCACGAGAGCCTTGGTAGGGAGATATCATTAGCTTCTCAATATCAGGTATTAACTTTAATGGTTGGGTATTAACTCCTATCCCGAAAGGCTCAACTAGATAATGCCAAATAAAGCTATCAAAAGTACCTACAAAATGAGGAAATGCAGGAGAGGATAATAAGCCATCTACTCTTAGACGCTCATTAAGTTCTGAAATTGCCGTTTTAGTAAAAGAAAGAAATGCTATTCCAGTGAAATCTTGAGCACTGGAAAGCAATGTACGTGCTCGCTCAACTATACTTCGCGTTTTACCCGCACCAGGACATGCTGATATAAATGCCGTACCATTGTGATTGACAATTCTGGCTTGTTCTTCAGTTAGAATCAGATCGGTCATGATTATCTACCCGACTATAGCTTTAATCGCTTCGGCCAAATAGTCCGGTACTTCAAATGCTTCTCCGTCTTCTATCAATTCGGCTAAGGCTTGTGCAAAGTCACCTTTTCGAGCATCTTTGAAAAGTTCATGCATCTGTTTAGCTAGTTCATCTCCGTTATGAGCTACCACTGCATCCCACTTATCACCTGATTGGGGGTGAATTTTCAAATAAGCATTTTTCAATATGTCGCCGTTTCCAGCTATCAGAAGCTCAGTTTCCAAAGAATAGGTATTAATAATTGTGATACAAAGTTCTTCTGCTCCTGAAGCAACTGCAATTTCATCATAATTGGCTTTTCTTGTTTGACCTGGTGTAAGACCTGTTTCATACGTTCTGGGGCCGTCTCCATCGGTCACGATGACGACTTTATCTGCAATCCTCACATCGTTTTGCTGTGTTATCAGCAAACGTATGTAAGGTTCAAAGTCGACTCCATCAATTGGGATAAATGCGGCTGAACGAAACCGTCTTTTAGCACTCTCATTACCATTAAGTACAAATTTCTCTGCTAGAAGCGGCAATAACAAAGCTTCTGCAATTCCCTCAACTAAAAGCATTCTCCCCCCGAACAGAAAAGAAGCCTTGGTTACGTCAATGTACCTATCTATTTTTCTCTGCTGCTTTGGATCATCAAGAAGCTCTGCAAGCGCTATTGATCGAGACTCTCTTCTAGGTGTCACACTAGTAGGCTCTTTCTCAGGCCCATTTTCTCTTTCTCCCACACCTTCAAAGGCTAACGATCGTAAGAAAACGGTATTCTGACTAGCAACACTTGCAGTTAAGTTCGGAGAATGAGTAGCTACAACAACCTGTATTTCTCCAGCAGGTGCTCCATTCTCAGGCTGAGTTTTTCTTGATTTAATAGCTTGTTCTTTCAAAAATGCTAGAACTGCTGATTGTAACTGTGGGTGTAAATGCGCTTCTGGTTCTTCAACAAGAAAGATAGTTAGTTCAGCATTGTTCACACTCTCAAGCTCGACAGCAATAGTTGCCATGTAAAGGAGATTGGCATAACCATGGCCTGAATAACTCAAATCTTCTGGCACTATTCCATGGTCTGCAAGACTAAATTTAAGGTCCCTTGCTATGTCTATCAGCTTTTCATCTTTAGAAAACCCAAGAGATGCAATTTGCTGACGGACTCCACCTGTTAGCGCTTCTAGACCAACATCAACAGAAGCACCAATAGTCTGTAATAACCCGTGTTCTGCACCTCTAGCCAATTCTTTAGCAACAGTATCATGATCCTTCTCACCCAAAAAATGCCTGAGAAGGGCGTAAATCCTTGTTGGATTCCCTGATGCTAAAGCGTATTTCGCGTCTCTTAAAGCTGGTAGGTAGACATGGCGTATCATGTCGTGGCAACCTCGTTCGGGTTGTTGCCCCTTCTTACCTCCCCACAAGTCTGGCCTAGGTGGATAGCTGCCTTTGCTCTGGTCATAAGTCAGACCGAACCGTACCTCTGTCATAGTCTCATCTGTCGATGCTGTCATCAACCTACCTTGCTGTGAGTCGGTAAGGTCTGAATACAACGCAGAAACTTCAAACTCATTACCAGCATCAAAACGGATGTCTGTTAGCTGACAATAGATTTCTCGACGATTACTTAGAGGAGGCGTTAAGAGCCTAATAGCATCTATTGCATTACTTTTACCACTATTATTCTCACCAACCAAGATAGTTATATCTGGCTGAAAAGAAATAGAATTAGATTTGAAAGAACGAAAGTTCTCTAGAGAAAGCGTCTTCAGGTACATATTATTGCCTCTTTCCTTGAAGTCATTATTATTTTTTTAGCATATCCAGATATTAGATATTCAACAAATATTAAAACATTGCTAAAGATTACTACTCCGAGTCGAAGGCTGAAGCAGAGTCATGGACTTTATCAATGCAAATTTTATTGCAGTAAATAACTAAATTGCTGTATCCCTTGTTTAGCAAGGACTATAGTGGATAGCTTGTTTATATTTTGTAAGTTATTCTGACTTTAACCTTTTGGAAACTTTGGAAATTGTTGTGCGAGAACAACTTAAAATGTGCTGAATATAATCATAGGATTTATTATCCAATAACATACCTTCAATTTTTTTCTGCAATTCTAAATCGAGTGGTCTTCCACGGTATCGACCCTCAGACTTCGCTTTAGCAATCCCTTCCTGTTGGCGTCGTCTTCGATCTTCATAGTCTTTTCGGGCAATAGCTGCCAGCATATCGAGCATCAAATCATTAATAGCTGACAACATTCTTTCTGTAAATTCATCTTTAACGACTGCAAACTGGTGACTAGTTGGTAAATCTAATGAAACAACCCTTAAACCTTTTGTTTTTATGATGGCCTTGAGTGAAGACCAATCATCATCTTTTAGTCTGGATATCCGATCTATTTGCTCAACTAGTACAACATCGCCTTTTTGAGCTATTTCAAGCAACCTGAATAATTCTGGCCTTTGCAATTTTGCTCCGGATTCATTTTCTGCAAAGAATGCAGATATTACCAAATCATGTTCATTGGAAAACCGTAACAATGCATCTTTTGCTCGAGCAGCATCTTGCTCTTTTGTTGAAGCTCTCAAATAAGCATAAGTTCGAAAATTGCTCATTGTGGAAATAGTCCATTTAATATAGTCTCTTTATGTTAGTCCATTATACATAGTATTCAGGATTTAGTGGACTACAATAACACAAGGATTCAAGAAGTTCTGTTAAGGTACACCCTATAGAGACTTTATGAGAAAGTGTATATTTACTATCAAGTAGTTTGCTTGTTCAATCGACACTATCAAGTGTTTCAATACCATTGAGCAAACTTGCTAAATCAATTTCTTTGCGATCTTTATTAAAGGCATACTCACCGTTTAGATTGATATGTTGCCAAGCGACAGGTGATAGCCGAGAAATAACATCAACCACGTCCTGCCTACCATTCCTTTCTTGGATTTGTAAAAATGCTGAAAGTAATGCTGAGTTGTAATGAATAATGCAGTTTGAAATGAGCCTCGCGCAATCATTCCATTGTGATACTTGGTAATCATTACCCCCACGAAATTTATTTCCGTTAACTGAAGTAATAGCGCGTTTCAACTGGTGATAAGTGCATATTCCGGCCCATAGGGATCACCTTTTCTGGCTAGTCGGGATCATCGATTCTGGTTTCATCGGGATCACCTATTCCGGTTTCATCATGATCACTTTTGGGATATCACCAGAATGATGACATCA
>Ga0209337_1000091_pt1 | contig 75663 bp, 84 predicted proteins | sample LinPmetageLP53_FD_184044 | JGI IMG/M metagenome (GOLD analysis project Ga0209337, IMG submission 184044) | Marine viral communities from the Pacific Ocean - LP-53 (SPAdes) (version 2) | ecosystem: Environmental > Aquatic > Marine > Oceanic | place: Pacific Ocean | collected 2010-02-08
CCTTTTTAATACCCCCGAGCCATAGAATGCTCTCTCAAGAGATACAGAGTTCTCAAGAGTCAGAATACTTTATATAGTTAAACCCCGATGAGGGAGTAGCGGCGGAAGCCGAGGAAAGGTGTAAATGAGAAATGAAATTGAGAAGTAATGACAACGAGATAAGCGTGGAGACCCTTAGTGGACTCCTAAGCGGGCGAGTGGCTTATAGAGCCCCCGTCCGGCCGAGTAAGGCAAAGACTCCCGAGATGGATGGGTGGTGGCTGTGAGCGAAGAGCAAGCAGACATACTGAGACATCACAACGAGACACGTTATTTAGAGTGCCTTAGCGCTCTATACAACGCGGAGTCTTGGACCTTCCAAGAGCCACAGATAGTAAGAGCATCCGACTATGACGGGAACGAGTTTGACAGAGAAAAACTCATCCCCGAGTTAATGCACTTGAGACGTAAAATAATTGAGCAGGTAAATGAGAACCCCAGAGCAATAGCATTCGGAGAACATGACGAATGGCTCCTATTTCGGGAGATACCCGAGATGGAAGGAGCGTGGAATGTGTTGAGCGCGGCAACGTGGTCAACGACATATGAGTATATGGGGCATGGTCAGGAAAGACCAATCAGACATACGACCAACGAAAAAGTCCGAGCACAAGCGCGGGAGATACATCAATGGCTCGATAAAATAGAGGCCAATGCGAGAAAGACCTATGAAGCAAGACGAGAACTTACTAGGGGGCTCACGAATTACGAGTTAGATGTAAGGGAGATAAACGGAGAAGAATGCACTCAGCGAGCGCTTGACGAAGAGTTAGAGAAAGCACGAGACAAGGCGCAAGATGCTCAGTATGATTACGAGAAAGCCAACCCCGAGTTCAGGAGAGTTGATGCAAGAGAAGTCTATTGGGAGATATACAATATAGAGCGGGCGCACACGACCCACCATACAATAGGTCGCCGTGTTTGCTCTAAGTGTGGCGGAGCATCAGAGCAAGGGTGGACTGAGTCCGAGGCAGACGGCTGTGCTCAAGATTGGGCGGTGACCAGCAGGAGTTGGGAGAACTGCCTCGAAGGTTGTGGTCGAAGCAACCAGAGACATCACATCCACTCGTCAGGCGGGAGCTTTTACAACTGAGCGCACAGGCACAAGAGTTCTGAGGGGCTCCGGATGCGCTGGGTCACACCTACGTAGAGGGGCTCCGCAGAGTTGTGGTCCCGCATAAGAATAGGACGGTCGCTCGATGAGACGGCTGTCGGGGGAATGGTGCTCTCACTTGGCGACCTTGCTCGGCCTCGGGTCTTTTGTTTGCTTTCTTTGAGAATGGCTCGAGGGGTCGCTAGTAAGCCACCGAGCGAGAATCGAGCCTTCTCTCTCTGGGGCGGGAGTTGACCCCCCTGACCTTTGTGCAAAACGCTCGAGCAACAAAGTTGCGTCGACCCCTCGAGGGGTCGAGCTCTCTCTCAGGGGCGGACCACGAGGACTGTGACCTTTGTGCAAATGGCTCGAGCCCTAGATGGTTGAGAGAGTAACGCCGCCGGTCAGGGCGAGAGGGGAACAAGGCGCTCAAACGCCCCTTGCTCCTTTACGAAATACTCCAATTAACTGCTCACAATGCCGCGCTCAGTTTAGCACACTCTTTGCACCAGCTCCCAGATTTCTTGCTCAATTTAATCGCAATTTTTCTAGTCGATGCTCCAATTGTGTTTCCGTGCTCGCAGACACTCAAATGCACAGCGAGACGCTTTTTTGACTCGTCCATGATTTTTAGCTCTTCGAAGTCACTCCCTTTGTGGGTCACACATCCGACCCAGATTTTTGCAGGTCCCCTAACTTTTAGGGTCCATGCACCCGGCACTCCAATTTCTTCGCTCGTTTTTGCGTTCGCTGGACCAGTAACTCTTTTGCACTCTTTCCAATAATTTTCACTCTCAATTTCCATATTTTTCACTCTGATTCCCAGATGACTCCCGGCTTTTCGGCCTACCTCGTCGTATCGTTAATCCTTTATAACTGTTTCGGACTCTTGAGCTCTGCTCGAGCACAGGCTACTCAGCGTTATGAGAACACACCCCACTCTACCGGGGTCGGTGGCGGTCGTTTGAGAAAATCACTACTCTGGGGCGGACCCCACCGAGAGAGCCCTTTTAGGGCCTCTCCCCGAGCCCACTCTCCCCGCGAGAGAGTCCGTATTGCTCGAGTGGTCGAGAGTCACAATAGTTTATATAGTATGGCTGACATGAGGAGGTAGCGCGAAAAGCGCAACGGAGGAATGAAAAATGAGTAAAGTGAAAATTGCAGAAATGAGCGTAAAGGTGGTCCAACACCTCTTGAGGGAAGGTCGTTGGTTAGAAGAAAAAGGGAGGTATGAGCACGAGCGAATAGTGACCACGATAGTTAGGTCACCAATTGACCTCGGTATTGATGCTCCCCTAAGTTCTCACGAGTTAGAGGCAATCTTGAGCCAACACTTGGCGAGCCTGTAAGCAAGAGACAGAGAACAACGTAAGCGAGGCGTCTCAATAGGGGCGTCTCGTGTTTCCTGAGCACAGGGGCGGGACCAACACCCCCGGACCTTTGAAGGTCTCGGTCGAGATATATTCACCTCCAGATGAGGGGTCGTGAGTCCACTATGTTTATATAGTATGACGAATATGGTAGATTATGGAAGAATGCTGTGCTTGCGACGAACCTCAGGGAAAACTAACTCACTACCAAACTCTATATATGATTGAATCAGTCGGCAAGGAAGGTCTAAAACTTGGGTCGATAGTTGATGGTCTAGTTGTTGGGTCTGTGCAAACACTCCTATTATGTGAGGCCTGTTGGGTCCATATATATGTCGATGAATCAGATGCACTCAGGGATGAAGAAATGGTCCCCTAATCTTTTTTCTCTCCACAGGGGCGGGACCTATGTGCCGAGACCTTTGAAGTTCTCAGGTCGAGCAAAACTACACACAGGGGCGGGACCTTGACCGCGAGACCTTTGAAGTTCTAGGCTCGAGCATGTAGGCTAGCGGGAGAGCTCGAGAGAGCTCGTCTTTTAGAGAGAGAGTGGTGGGATTAATAATCCGCACCCCCGCATATGAAAGAATCATATCCGCCATGACATTTCGGGCAGATATTCGGTAATCCTGAAAAACTGTTTTCAGGCATCCATATTTCGCAATTTAAGCATTCATTTAATTCAATTATTTCCATGATTGCCCGAATTATCCTAGATGCTAATAATTAGCAAATAGAAGGCATTCTAGGCCATGATACGATAAGTTAGGCCGGATGATACAGTTAGCGAATACGCTTCACCATATCACCCGATAATGATGACTTCTTGATGCCTGCTAAATGCGGAATCATCCCGTAAAGGATTGTGTTCCATAAATCCGCATTCAGTGGGTATTGGTAAGGGTTGAATCATATCTGACTAATCAGACTATCACACCACGTTGAACCCATTAAAGGACACAAGTCATCTTAATTCTATTACCAAGATTAAGATTAATCAAAGTGAAGCAATACGCGCCGAAACACATCCATCGCACCAACCGGCTTTCAGACTTTTTGTCTGTGCCTTCTGATGTGCTGTAAGTGCATTCTTATTAGCCGCCGCAGATAGGATTTGCATCCCACCCATAGAAGCCGCATGACGCGTTTTGACATCCTTAACCGTGCCATGTGTAAAGCACCACATAGCGAAGCAGGCACTTTCAGGGACATGAATGTCAAGATGGTGCAAAGCCGCATCCTTAACAGTCTTGAACGAAGTATCATACTTAGTTAATTTTGTCAAATCAATCAAACCAATCTGCGCACCATTCGCCGCCTTTCGGCTTCTAATGGGTAACGCCGCAATCCCGCAATCTGCGCGGGGCTTACAATTAGTATCATTGAATTGTTTCACTGATAAATCCTTAATCTTAGTAATAGGCTGTTTCTTAGCCATACTTATCATTAATTTATCATATTGTTTTCTATCACTGGCAATCAAGCCAGTGCTGAAACTTAGGTTATCGTTTCTTTAGCCGATTATGTTCTTTAGGATAGTTCTAAGCCCGTTCTAAGGGGCGTTTCAGTTCCTAAATGTTCAATGTATCGGCTTACCCATTTTCGGCCTTGAAATGGCCTGTATTTGGGCTTCGATTTGATGCCGTGATTAGCGGCAACAGGCAGATTCACAATCCTTCCAATTGATGAAAGAAAACGATTTGCTTATAAAGAACTGCCAAAAATAGCCGAAAAAGCACCCTAGTGGTCGCCTAGTGCGACCGAGAACTTTTTATTATTTTTTTTGAGTTAATTTTATAAACATAGTTTTATTTAGATAACGTCCGTAAGTTAGAGCGTGTTCGATGAAGATATGACATGGGATGTGACCATTGTATGGCTTTTGCTTTGGGGAGACTGTATGTATCTTTTGATATGGTGGCTTCTTTAGAATATTCGATAACGGCCGCTTCGCGGTCTGCTTCCGTATCTTGATTTCTTTTCCTTACCATCATTCTTCAACCAAGTGCTTCCTTCAATCTTCGCGGTAGCAATAGGCAAACTTGATTCGTGCGAATAAAATTGGTCGATAGCATGAGCAAGAGCCATCACACAATCGTTATGCCGACCCACATCTGCAATATCCCCCTGCTTCCAAACATGGTGGTCAAGTTCTTCTAGGACAATATTCACGGTCTTTCTTGTTTTATCATCACCATAGGGGAAATGAACGCGCTGTTGCTCGAACCAAACGCGCAATCTATTCAAAAGAGCCTGCTTAACTAACTTATTACTGACTTTTGAGCCCCTAAAGTCCACCATCGCGCCCCTCTCAAGCAGTAGTTGTTCGTAGAGCCTCTGAAAGCCTGCTTCTTCACAAGCAAACGCCGGTCCTTCATATTTTTTACACATACTGATTATTTGGTCGACCTGCTTCGCAGGAGGAAAATCATTACGTCTCCACATATCAACAAAATGAATATCTCCTTGCTTATCTTGCCTTACAACAACCATAACTGAAAAATCTCTTCCTAATCCGTGTGCAGGGTCGAATCCAATTGCATATTTACCCTCTATTTCTTTTCCTTTCATCAGTATATCGGTCGATTCTAAATTAGCCCTTGTGTCATACCTAGAATATACCTGTGCATCCACATCTACCACCTTGCATAAGTATTCTTGAACAAATGCTAAATCTCCCATAGCAGATTTCTGTTCCATCAAAAACTCCATTGACCTATGTTCAGGCCAAAGACAGGCTAAATCCACATTATCGGGGTCAGCCTTCCATTCATCCCAATTAGGAAATGCCGAGCCATACCATGTTTTCCACGCATCGTTCTCTAGCATTTCACTATGATAAAGGTCTGTCATTCCCATAGGTGTTCCGACACAATACATCCATGTTCCCGGAGAAAGCATAGGGGTAATCTTTTTTCTAAACCAATGCCTAGTGGATTCGGGAGTAATATCCCCTGTATCATCAAGAACGTCGTCCATAGCAATACAAGCCGGATGCTCACCACGAATAGCAGAACCTATACCGGTAGCCTTAATCCATGCCCCATTTGTGAATCTTAAATTAAGTTTTCCACCTCTTCGCATATCTATAAACTTTCTAAGTTCTCTATGGCGCATCATATCGCCTCGTATTTCTTCTAGCCTATTTGCCGCTAATTCTTTAGAAGCAGAGAATAACCATATAGTAAAGGGCTTATCTCGCCATGTGTTGAATAAACATTGATGTAGCATAACCATTCTCAATGTAGTGGATTTACTATGGTCACGTGGAGCAATAATACAAACACGATGGACTTGCGAATCACCCCTGTCTCTATATAGTTTATCCCATTCTGCTATATGGTCGCCCCATATATATCCGGTCCATTCATAAAAATGCTTAAAATCGTTTCTTGACCGTTCAATGTTGAAGCCTCTTAGAATATCACTCATACTTTACACCTCCGCTTATGCCACAAACCGGACATAGCCCTAATATATCTAAAAATATGTCATGGTCCATATAAGGGGCGGAGATAGAGTTCTCTCCGCAATATTGACAATAAATCACGTTCATTCCTCTATAACAGGTTTGAACATACTTCCAATCATACCTTCTTCGCGGTCTATGATATGTGCAGACATTCCCGCTTGTGAAAGATACCCTTTTCTAAAGTGCCAACGGTCGTGACCGGAAAGCGAAGGTAATTGAATACAAAATGCACCACCATGTTCTTTTAGTGCTTGGTGATGAAGATGACCTGTGAACCAAACACGGTATCTGCATTGACCCCACTTTTCCCATGCTTCTCTAGCCATAGTGCTAGGTAAAGCATTTGCTTTTACTCCATCCCCATGTGTAAATCCTAAAAGTGCATTTCCATACACAACATACTGCCTATTCATGTTAGGGTCAAGAATTACTTCACAATCCTCACAATCTTTGTATGTTGCCTTAAGATAAAGCCCTAATGCTAAGGTAGAGTGCATATCGTGATTACCTGCCATGAATACAATCTTAACAGGCGCAACACTTCTCAACATATCTATATGCTCCCTTGCTAATTCGCAACCATCTAGGAGAATCTGTGCCGGACTTCCATATCTATCCTGAGCAGTGCCTTTTGTTGTTGTCCCTAAATCATTATCCACATGAAACCAATCTGAGCCTGCGGCAACAATAATTTTTTCAGGAGCTCCCGGTAGTCTTGAAACCAATGCGCTTGTTGCATCATGGAGTCTTTTTCTTGCTTCATCAAAATCATACCGTTCCCCTACTTCATCTTCCCAACCATATTTACCGTAATGGAGGTCAGTTGGGGATATAACAAGTGCGTAAGGCTTAGTTTTTTGCAGAACTAACTTTTTAACAGGTCTATTCTTAGGATGATGGACTTTTAGATGCTCGATAAACGTATCTTCAAAGTTTCTCCATTTATTCGCATCTTTCTGAATCTCATCCCACTTTTTCTTTTCGTATGTTATGTGTAGCGACCTTCTTCTTCGTAATAACAAATCATCCACTAAATCCTCAACAGAATCAGCAAGTAATAGTTCTTCATCAGTAAATGGGTCCATGTCGTGCGTCCAACCATAAATACGTCTATACTCGTCAAACCACATTCTAGGAATCTGAAAATCACGAGACATTTGCCCGACACTTGATGATTTATTAACCATATTACTATATGCCGTTTTCATAGCCCTGTGAACATCACCGCTCACTGTTATTGGCTTATTACCTGCCGCTCTAATGAAGGTCACATAAACATCGGTTTCAGAATTGTAATAATAAGGCTCATCAGAAATCCAAGTTGCATCTGCATCATCTAGGCTTAACTGTTTTTCTGCAAAAGGGTCTAGTTGTGGGGATTTATCGGGGTATAACTGTCTGAATCGTGAGACTGTGCTTTTCCACGATGCAACAGTCTTAGGTCCTTCACCATTAGTATTATAGTTAATATCCCATAGGTAGGTGGCGAATTGAACATCAGTTCCCGTCCAATTCTCTAAATGCGGGGTTATTCTTCCCAATGTTTTTTCTCGCATACCTTGTCGTCTTTCAGTTACCATGAGTGTCGCATATAGTTTCCATACTTAAGTATATCGCATATAAGAAGGCTTTTAACACTAGCGGCCTATCAAATGGGGTATGGCTGAACGCGGATTGTTTAATTTCTTTCGTCGAAGTGCGTCGGAGACCGGAGAAAAAGACGGAGAAAAGCGACTTACACGTGTAGGGATGAATAGTGGACTAAGTTTCGGTCAAGTGGCGGGGCTAACGGATATTTTTGAAGATACAGGTCCACTTAGAGACCATAAGAAGGCATTTAGAAGAACAAAGTATGATGATGAGTTTGATTTGTATGATGAAATGTTAAAACTAGACCCTGAATTGAATGGTGCGGTCCGTTCAGTAAGCCTGACCGCTAACAATTGGGAAATTGATTATTCCAAAGGTAAAAATAGAAAAATAAGAAATGCTATTGAACAGTTCGTATATTCTGTTGATTTTGATGACATTCTGATTAATATGCTTCGCAACCTAATGGTCTATGGTAATGACATGAATAAGTTAGTGGGTAAGACAGGAGTTGGTATAACAGAAGTCCAATCCCTCCCTATCCACCAAATGACTATCAAAGATGAAAGGGGCATACAACCACCATCAGTAACTAGGGAATCCCCTATCATGGATGCTCGGGTATATTTGATGCAAGAGCAAGGGACTTACCCACAATCATTCCCTGCTGATGAAGTATGGCATACTCGTATAGATTATAGAAGCAATTGGTTTCAAGACAGGCTCGGCCGTTGGTCATACGGCATTTGGGGTGCGTCAAGGTTCTCAAGCCTTAAGCAACCCATTCGAGCCAAGTATAACATGATTAATAATAGAATAGCACTTGAAGAAGCATTAACTAAACAATACATAACAATTGATGCGGCGGCGGTCGAACATATAATGGACCCCGATGAACAGCAAGAAAGACTATCACATATCATGGGTCAAGTGGCAGAACTGCTAGAAGGACTAAGAGGCGACCAAATACCAATTTTACCTTCTTATGTTGAAATGCACCACGTTGATTTGAAAAATACAATCCCCGACCCCACAGCGTTCTTAGATATAGTAAATGGGGATATATCCGCAGTTTTACAAGTGCCTAGAGTAGCATCCGGCCAAGAAAGGGGCTCAACATTCGCCGCAACCTATTCCGCGTCTATGTGGAGTATTAATGCAATTAGAAGGCTTCAAGCAGTAGCGATAGAATCATGTTGTCATCTCTTTTTGAAACATCTCGAACTATTAGGTATAGCCGCAGAAAAAACGGACCTGCCGGTAATGACTTTCAAACCAATAGAAGAAGAATCTCGTGGTGAATCAATGAAAAGGGCAACTACCGGATATACTATGGGTATAATGACCAAAAACGAAGCGAGAGATTTGTTAAACATGGAAAGTGTTAAAGGAGGCGAGGATTTTAAGCCTGAGCCAGAGATAGCACCGAAAGGTCCTAATCCGCGCGATAATACTACTAAACAAGATAAAGAGGTGACTGAGTAATGGCATACAAAAAGAAGAAAATAAGTAAGAAAAAGAAAAAGGGGTATTAAGCATGGTCAATCCACCACCACCCGTCGATAACGAGACACATGACGATTACATGGCAAGATGCACACTATCGGGACATTCAGAAGAATCCTGTATGGTAGCGCATGAAGGTCATAAGTTTATGGAACAGGATAAGGCACATACCCCTGCCGACCACAAAGCAAGTCAATCTTGCGTATGCGTGGATGAATGCCAAGAATTACCTAACTGTAAAGATAAATCTATCAGTGTTGCTACTAAACTAACAGTAGATGATACTAAGATGTTTGTTAATGCAACAACGGGTGAAACGGTTATATTAATCACAGGAACAGCATTTCATAGCGGAGCGAATAAGAACAATTGGGAGTTAGGCGCAGAAGCAGGTATGAGTGTTGCAGACCAACTAAAGGGAGCAGACTTAACATTAAATCATCCTAAAGCAAACGGTGCAGGGTTTTCAAGAAATATGGATGGTGGAGTAGATGAGGCTACCGTTGGTATAGTGACCAAGGCAGAGTTTTTGCTAACAGAAGAAAAGGGAGCAGGATGGGTTGTTGAATACGAAGCAGAGGTTCATAGAAAAGAACTCTTTGAAGCATTAGAATCTGGTCTTTGGTTAAGACCTGAATACGGTGTATCTATTGGCGGATATGGAATCCCCACAGAATATAACGAAGAAACAGGATATGCTATGTTCGCAAGTGAGTTCACATTAGACCATTTGGCTATCGTTCATAGACCGGCTTATCCTGATGCAACAATTGACACAGCAACGGTAGTTAATGTTCAGAAAAGGGCTGAGCCAAAGGAGAGCATAGCAACACTTAAGTATGGTGCGGCTCAAGTTCAAGCCAACGAGGAATCGAATATGACTGATGATGTAATTGAATCTAATGATATGAAGAACGAGCTCGAAGCGTTACAGGCTGAATTAATTCTTAGCCGAGCGACTGTCGAGCAATTCCAAGCAAAAGAAGCAGAAGTGGCAGAAAGCCAAAGAGCATCTTTAGTGGAAGAAGCGACTGCCCTTGGTCTGAGCGGACATGAAGCACTGCCTTCTGCTGTAATCACAAGTTTGATTGCATCATGGCAAGCATCTAATCCTCCAGCCGAGGTAAAAGAAATGAAGCCTGTTGAAGCGGCAAGCGAAGCAATAGTAGAGGCATCTGCCCCTGCTGTAAGCGGAGAAACTGTTTTCGTGGCTAATTACTTTAATGGTTCACACCTAAAAACTGCTGAAAGCATTTATGCTAGAGCATTTAATTCATGGGCTAGTGCCTACAACAGAGGTCTTGGGATGTCTGATGATAAGGCTACTAGATACGAAGACCTAAACCAAACACAAAGAGATTTACTAAACTTCACGGAGGAGAGATAATATGAGTATCATAGGTAACAGTAACACAAGAAACGGAACATTAGCAAGCGGGCAGACGGTAGCAAACTCAGGATTTATTCTGAAAATTGCTTCCGGAGTATTAACAGTTGCAGGTGGTTCTTCATCAGCAGATGCAGATACACCATTTGCAGTTTCTCTTGATGAATCATCACGAGACGTTGATGGTGCTTTAGTTGCGGCAGGTTCAGTTACATACTGTCCTTCCGGCGGCGTTATATGGATGCGAGCAGATGCAGGCACATATAATCTTGGAGCAACAGTTTATCTTTCAGATACGGTCGCAGGCCGTGTTGATGCTACACAATCCTCAGGTGCTACCGCTATCGGTATGTATGTGGGTGACCACGCAAAAGTTGTTGTGGCAGGCGAGTTAGTGCCTATCAATACTAACAACTCAAGTTGGTGATTAAGAATGGCGGGACAAACATTAGAAGAAATATTGCAAGTAGAAGCGAAAGACGGTCCTTTTGGAAAGGGCGATTCTGTTTTAGAGCAGACATTAAGAGACTTTATTCAATTACAGTCTCTAACTATGTCTATCGGAACAAAATTAGTTGGGGTCAGAACAGTGCCTTGGCTAACTTTCAAATGGTATACAGGGGTCGAAGGAACATTCACCTACCCATTAGATGACAATGCTATCGTTGATGCAACTAAAGAATTAACCAAATCATACAGCGTTGTATTGAAGAAAGGACAAGGTCGAACAACCTTCCTAGATTCAGTAAGACTACGTGGTGAAACATGGGAAACTCTTGACAGACAACAATTGGCTATCATTACTAACAGAGCGGCAGTTATTGATAACCTAATCCTAACTAACCTTCGTGCTGGAGCAGGACAAACACTTGCAGTTGGCGGCGGAACAGCAAAATGGAATGGCGGAGCGGCGGCAGACCCAGAGCAAAATATGCTTGATGCTATGGATTTAATTTTCACAAATGCTAGAGTAAGCGGTGATGAAGCAGTTGCTTTAGTCTTGCCTACTATTTGTAGAGGAACAATGTTAAACACACAATTGTTCGGAAATGTAATTCTATCCCTACAAGAGCACATGGCTGATATTGCTAACATAGCGGTTCACTATACACGAGACTTCGGTAACGGTTCAGGAGCGGCAGGCACAACAGGAGCACTTCAAAACGATGGACTTCTATTGATTCCGGGAGCAACAACAGCAGAGTTCTTCCAATACAACGGACCGGGCTTTATGGAAACTGAATTAACAAGGATTCCAGGTCTAGGTTATGATTGGCTACTTACTTCATACTTCGGTATGGTAATACATGAACACCAAGATGCAGGCGTTGCGGCTGGAGCAGGAACAACCAACCGTATTGTAAAGATGACTGACCTAATCGCTTAAGGTGATTAGTAATGGCAAAGCGTATTGGTAATCAGTGGGTGGAGGAAACTCCACCTGCTGAGAAGCCAAAGCCTAAAGCAAAAGCAAAGAAGGTGAAAAAAGATGGCGAAAAGCAATCGAGCAAGTCTGATTAAGAGACTTAAAGATTCATCCATCGACTTTCCTAGCAAAGCAACGGTCAGCGAACTAGAACATATCCTATCTTCACGCGAAGGTGGTAAGGGCTACGTTCTTAGGGCTATTAAGCCAACATCTAGAGGAACAGGTCCTGCAAAGGGCTTTCCAAATAACGAAAGTGTTTGGGTCCCATCTAGTGCTTATGCAAGGGCTATTGTGGATTCAAAACCTCACATAGTGACCGTTGTTGGCAGACTTAGCGAAGCACAAGTGCCAAATACCATGCGGGTCATAGAGATACCGGAGGAGTGGTATGGCAGTAACAACTGATAACATCAGAGACTTATTAAATCGCCCAAGAGGACTTCTCGATGGAACAATTACTGAATATATCAGTATGCGAACATTAGAAGTAAACAAGGTGGCGAGAAGTTCAACACTATATGGTGTGACTCCGGCAAACGCCGTTACTTCTGATTTAATCGAAGCCGCTATTAAAGCATTAGTTGCGGTCGATTGTCTTTTAGTATTGGTTGATACTATCCCCTCATATTACACAGAAGAAAGTGGTCGGTTTGCGGAACAAAGATTCCGAACTCAGTTAGGTGAAATGTCTAAAAGAGCCGAAAACCTGTATAGTCAGGTTAGAGAAGTAGGTGGAACAGCATTTAGCGTAAAGAGCACAACGAGCCGATTGTCAGGAGACAATACGGTTTGATGATTTATGGCTGATTTTTATTGGATTGGAGATGGGGCTGATAATTATGCTTCTACTGTTAGTAATTGGCACGTTGGCTCTGCAACAGGCGCAAACGCATTTGCCGCTCCGGGCTCTTCTGATACCGTTCATTTTGGCTCTTATTCCACGACTCTATGTAGTTGGAATATAACATCTATCAATAGAATAGAGATGGAAGTGGATTCGTCAGACAGAAGATTTAATTCCTATCTCGATATTAATTGTGATGTTTCGCTGAATGGTTTAATACTAGACGGTGAATTACGTTGTCTTGCTAACCCATTTACACTAAACTTTAACGGCACACCCCCCTATAATGGAAGATATGTTAAGAATGGTAAATACGCCGTATTACATTCAACTGCTTTACTCCAATTAAACTATAAGTTAATAGGAGGAGTTTTTTACTTAGATACAGGACCGCATCCTACGGTGACCTTTAGCACAGGAACATTTAGGCCGCAGTTTGTAACTCCTTATTCTAATTTTAATTCTGATGATTCCCCTAGAACAATAATAGATGTTTTCAAATTACAAATCGCATCCACATTCACAGCAGTAGAGCCTTCGGGTTCTAATAGAAGCGATAGGCAAGTCAAAATAAGAATAGGAGATGTTCACTCATCCTCTTTTACTTGCGCTATTAATACCCTAAACTTTGGTTTCGCCACATTAGCATTACCCGGTCAGTCAGCAGGCACGAGAACTGTTCCTGTAAGTAATAATTTTTATAGTGGTAGAACGTATGGTGGGACTTCGGGGCAATTTACTGCAAAGATGTATGGGCTTCATATTTACAATCCGACTCCTGTAACCTACAAGGGCGTAAATGCTTTGTATGCTAAAGTATTCGATGATTCACGTTTAAGCCTACATACATTGGAAATAGATGCGGGTTGTATGTTGTTAGGAGATATAAAATCAGAAATAGAATTAGTATCTCTTCCTATAATAAATGGAAGTATAGGTAATTTTACACAAGTCTCATCTAATCTTTATCGTGCGGTAGAGGATAGTGGACCTTTGGAACAATCATTAACACCAATTTTTCTTGGTGGAACAGGTGTAAGCACAATAGGAACTTCAAATCAAGTGCTTCGGGTTAATTCAGGAGCAACAGGCTTAGAGTGGGCAACAGTAACAAGTGGTGGTCCAACAGGGGCTACTGGTCCTACTGGGGGTTCAGGTCCAACCGGACCTGCTGGAGCAGACGGAACAACAGGACCACAAGGTCCTAGTGGAGCCGCAGGACCAACTGGTCCTACGGGACCTACTGGTAATAACGGTTCTACTGGTCCCACAGGACCTGCCGGTGCTAGTGGACTTACTGGAAATACAGGGGCTACTGGCTCACCCGGAGCAACAGGTCCCACAGGATTAACAGGAGCGGCTGGAGCCGCCGGAAGCACAGGACCTGCTGGCTCAACCGGAGCCGCTGGACCTACTGGCTCAACGGGTCCTACTGGATTAACGGGAGCAACCGGACCTACTGGTCCTTCGGGAGCAGATGGTAATGACGGCTCTGCTGGTCCAACCGGACCTACTGGATTAACAGGGGCTACTGGAGCGACTGGTCCTGCGGGGGTTCAAGGAGCAACAGGATTAACAGGTGCTCAGGGATTAACAGGGGCTACTGGTCCAACGGGACCTACTGGGGCAGACTCAACAGTCGCAGGACCTACTGGACCTAGTGGTAATACGGGACCTACTGGAAGTGCAGGTGCTACTGGTCCAACCGGACCCACAGGTGCTTCGGGGTCAGACGGGGCAGATTCAACGGTTGCTGGTCCAGCAGGAGCAACAGGTCCTACTGGTAATACTGGACCTACTGGTCCTATTGGCTTAACAGGAGCCGCAGGACCTGCCGGTAATACCGGAGCAACGGGAGCGGCGGGGGCAGATGGTGAAACAGGACCTACTGGCTCAACAGGGGGAACGGGTTCAACAGGACCGCAAGGTCCTACTGGACCAGCAGGTATTACAGGACCACAGGGTCCGGCAGGGAATACAGGTGCGGCTGGTCCTACTGGCTCGGCCGGTCCCACAGGACCTACGGGGGCTACTGGCTCAACAGGACCTAATGGTGATACGGGAGCAATAGGACCTTTGGGTCCTACGGGTCCAACAGGTTTGGCAGGGGCTACTGGTCCAGCATCAACAGTTGCAGGTCCCACAGGACCTACTGGCTCAACAGGCTCAACAGGAGCCACCGGACCGCAAGGCGGAATAGGATTAACTGGACCAGCAGGTCCAAGCGGCTCAACTGGACCACAAGGGGTTGCGGGTGCTAGTGGACCAACAGGTCCTACTGGCTCTACTGGACCCACAGGAAGTTCCGGTTCAACAGGAAGTCAAGGTAATGCAGGTCCCACAGGTTCAGGCGGACCGTCTGGTCCGACCGGAGCAAGCGGACCTACTGGTCCCACAGGCTCAACTGGAGCAACAGGTCCGACAGGGGCTACTGGCTCGCAAGGTCCTGCTGGACCTATTGGTCCTCAAGGCACACTTTCAGCAGAAGGTAAGGGAAGCCTTGATATGGGTCCGTTGGTCGTAAGTGGAACTCAGAGTGTGATAACTTTTGGGTCATTAGTAGTTTAGGGGTGAGTTAGAGGTGAGAAGATAATGGATGATTTAGGATGTGGAATTGAAGCCCATCCTTTTATCATATCAATTATGAAGATGATAGGTATAGTGATTTAGATGACAGCAACAAGCAACAAAAACTTAATTTCAGATACACAAAGCAATAGACTTTCTGTGACTCCAGCAACAGAGCAATTAATAAAAGATACAACATCAAATGCTTTATTCGTTGGTGATGGAACAACAGTAGGTGGAAGAGCAGTTGATGCAAGACCTGTAAAAAACCTAAGCACGAACTATACCCTTACAAGAGAAGAAGAAGGTAAAATATTACTCATGAATAGTAGCACTTCTCGCACTATTACAATTCCCCCCAACTCAGCAGTTTCTTTTCCTACTAATCTAACAAGAATACCATTTATAAATCTAGGCACAGCCGCATTAACATTCACAGCCGGAACAGGAGTAACAATAAATCCTGTTTCTCATTCAGTGGGGCAACATGAAGGTGGAGAACTTGTCAAAACAAGCATAAATACATGGATTGTTCTTTTAGCAAGAGCAGGTGCAGACGGAGCGGCAGGAGCCACAGGTTCGACAGGTCCTGCGGGACCAGCGGGACCAGCGGGACCACAAGGTAATGCAGGTCCATCGGGAGGAACTGGACCAGCAGGTAGCACCGGACCTACGGGACCTAGTGGTGCAGATGGTGCAGATGGCTCAACAGGACCTAGTGGACCTACTGGTCCAACAGGGGTAGCCGGACCAACCGGACCTGCGGGTGCGGCCGGAAATGACGGGGGAACAGGACCGACAGGTGCAACTGGTCCTACTGGAGCGACTGGTTCTGCGGGACCAGCAGGAAATACTGGACCTACTGGTCCAGCCGGAGCAGATGGACCTACTGGTTCAGCAGGGTCAACTGGTCCAACCGGATTAACAGGACCTGCCGGTCCTACTGGTTCACAAGGTCCAGCCGGAGCAGACGGAAACGATGGAGGAACCGGACCCACAGGGGCTCAAGGTTCAACAGGACCTGCCGGAGCCGCTGGACCAACAGGAAGTCAAGGTCCTACTGGGGCTACGGGTCCAACAGGTAATTTTGGTGGAGCAACTTTTAAGTATAATATTCTATTAGGTAATACCGCAGATTCCGACCCCGGAGCAGGCAAGATTAAGTTTAACGATACAACACAAAATGGAGCATCACATCTTTACATTGACGATACAGATATTCAAGGAACTGACATTCAGACATTTTTAAGAACAATAGATGATTCCACATCAGCAGTAAAAGGTCATATAAAAATAAGCGATTGGGATGATTCAGCAGATTTTATTCTATATCAGATAAGTGCGCTTGCTGAGGATAATGGTTGGTTTGATGTATCAGTAAGTCCTATTGATTCTTCGGAAAATAGCCCCTTCACAACAGGGGAAGAAGTTGCATTAACATTCACAAGAACAGGAGATAAAGGAGACATTGGTAATACTGGACCTACTGGTTCACAAGGACCACAAGGTCCTACAGGTGGAAGCGGTCCAACTGGACCATCCGGACCTTCGGGACCTACTGGTGCGGCCGGTCCAACAGGAGCAGATGGACCTGCGGGAAGCACCGGACCTGCGGGAGCACAGGGTATTCAAGGTGCAACCGGAGCGAACGGACCGGCGGGTCCTACTGGTCCTACCGGAAGCACAGGAGGAACAGGTCCAACAGGTCCTTCCGGTCCAGCCGGACCAACAGGTGCGAAAGGTTTGACTTTTGAAGGTAATTGGCAGAGTTCGACAGCATACGCAATAGATGACTTAGTGTATTATTCAGTAAACGGTCAATCATATATCTGCATACAGACTCATACATCATCGGGTTCTATTATCCCGACTACTGCCCCTTATTGGAATATTATAGTGCAAGCAGGGTCAGATGGTTCAGACGGTTCTGATGGAGCCGCAGGTCCGACAGGACCAGCAGGTTCGACAGGTCCGGCAGGAGCGGCAGGTCCTACTGGACCAACAGGCTCAACAGGGCAAACAGGACCTAGTGGACCAGCAGGTAGCGATGGTTCGGATGGGGCAACAGGCTCAACGGGACCAGCGGGTCCGACTGGACCAACAGGTCCGACAGGGGTAGCAGGACCTACTGGAAATACAGGTTCTCAAGGTTCAAAAGGTATGTTATGGCGAGATGCTTGGGCTACTGGAACTGTATACTCAGTTGATGATACCGTATTTTATTCGGGAACATCATATATTTGTAATCAACAACATACTTCATCCGGCTCGATATTACCAACTAACGGTTCTTATTGGGATGAGGTTGCATCTAAAGGAGATACAGGACCTACTGGTTCTGCTGGTCCAACAGGTCCTACTGGAGCAAGTGGTGGAACAGGTCCGACAGGTGCGGCAGGAGCTCAAGGAAGCACTGGACCTAGTGGACCTACTGGTCCTACTGGAAGTGCCGGTCCAACAGGAGGGGCTGGTCCAACAGGTCCGACTGGACCAACAGGTCCTGCTGGAGCGGATGGTAATGATGGAGGCGCAGGTGCTACTGGTCCAACAGGTGCGGCGGGTTCTACTGGTCCTAGTGGCTCAACAGGACCGACTGGTCCGACTGGTCCGCAAGGAATACAAGGTAATACAGGAACTACTGGTGCAACAGGACCAGCAGGCTCTTTTGGTGGTGCTTCATTCCAATACGATTATAATAACACAACAACAATGTCCGACCCCGGAGCAGGTAATGTTAGGTTAAATCAGAGCGTTCAATCAACTTCAACAAAAATAGCAATTGATGATAAAGACATTAACAGCGAAGATATATCCTCTTTTCTTCAAACTATTGATGATTCCACTTCGACTATTAAAGGCCATGTTAAAATTACTAAAAAAGCCGACCATGGGGAATATCTAATATTTACAATTTCTTCTTTGACAGACCATAGTGGTTGGATGGAAATAAATGTTGCTTGTGTAGGCTCCACCAATGGAACAGTTTTTACCGTTGGTGATGATATAATAGTGACCTTTGCTAGAACAGGAGATGCAGGCGCAACCGGACCTACCGGTCCAACCGGACCAGCAGGACCTACTGGCTCACAGGGAGCAACAGGACCAAGTGGTTCAACAGGTCCTACTGGACCCGCAGGCAGTGATGGGAATGACGGGGGAACTGGTCCTACTGGACCAAGCGGTCCGGCAGGTGCAGATTCAACAGTGGCCGGTCCTACTGGACCCGCAGGCGCGGCAGGACCTACTGGTCCTACTGGTGCGGCAGGCTCAACTGGACCAACAGGTGCAAACGGTCCGGCAGGTCCTACAGGGGCGGGAGGAGCCGATGGAAATGACGGTGCAACAGGACCAACTGGTCTTACTGGACCAAGTGGTCCAACAGGTCCGCAAGGAGCAACAGGAAGTGCAGGCAGTGATGGCTCAGCAGGACCAACAGGACCTACTGGTTCACAAGGCTCTGCTGGAGCGGCCGCAGGGTTTGGAACGCCAACAATAAGTTCAGGTCCTTTGGCTATTAACCCATCAGGTCCAGACACAGCAAAAATATTCGGATTTGTAATTCCTCCCGGAGCAACAGGACCTACTGGTCCACAAGGTTCAACCGGTCCTACCGGACCAACAGGTCCAGCCGGAGCATCAGGTGATGCAGGTTCAACAGGTCCAACCGGACCTAGTGGAGGCACAGGTCCTACTGGACCCACAGGGGCAACAGGCTCAGTAGGTCCAACAGGAAATACAGGAGCCGCAGGTTCAGATGGAAATACAGGACCTAGCGGAGCCGCCGCAGGGTTCGGTTCACCTACAGTTTCAACAGGAAATGCAGGCACTAACGCAAGTATAGGCTCATCAGGTCCTGACACAGCAAAAGTTTTTGCATTCACAATCCCTAGAGGAAATACCGGCGCAACAGGCGCACAAGGTCCTACTGGTCCTACTGGAGGAACAGGACCTACTGGTCCTACGGGACCTAGTGGTCCAAGCGGAGCAGACGGTGATGACGGTAATGATGGAGCAACAGGTCCTACGGGTCTAACAGGTCCGGCAGGTGGGACTGGCTCTACTGGAAATACAGGTCCTACTGGACCCACAGGTCCTACTGGTCCAACGGGACCTACCGGACCTGATGGTGATGATGGGTCAGATGGAAACACAGGACCTACTGGTGCATCAGCAGGGTTTGGAACACCTACGGCAAGCACAGGACCTATTGGTATAAGTGCAAGCGGTCCTTCTACTGCTAAAGTATTTGCTTTTACTATACCTGCGGGTGCTACTGGTCCAGCAGGACCAGCCGGTTCAACAGGTGGAACAGGCTCACAAGGACCTACCGGTCCAACAGGACCAACGGGACCAGCAGGTCCTACCGGTCCAGCCGGAAGCACAGGACCCGAAGGTTTAGTTTGGGAAGGCAATTGGGCTACATCAACATCATATCAAGTCGATGATGCAGTTTATTATGCTACTGATGAATCTTCATATATTTGTATTCAAGCACACACTTCATCCGGTTCTATTTTACCAACCAATACTTCTTATTGGAGCGTGTTAGCGTCTGCCGGAGACACTGGTCCAACAGGTCCAGCAGGACCAACGGGTCCTACGGGACCAACCGGACCTGCGGGCTCTACGGGTCCTGCCGGTCCAACAGGAGCAGATGGTGATGATGGCGGGACAGGTCCTACTGGACCAGCCGCAGGATTCGGAACACCGACAGCAAGCACTGGACCAATAAGTATTTCATCAAGTGGACCTAACACAGCAAAGGTGTTTGCATTCTCTATACCGGCAGGTGCAACAGGTTCGACTGGTCCAACAGGTCCTACCGGACCCACAGGACCAGCAGGCTCTAATGGTTCTGATGGTAATGATGGTGGAACTGGACCGACAGGTCCAACGGGTCCTACTGGACCTGCGGGAAGCGACGGTTCAGACGGAAGCACAGGCTCTACTGGCAATACAGGTCCTACTGGTCCTACTGGTCCCGCAGGAGGCACAGGACCGACAGGTCCCACAGGTCCAACAGGCAATACTGGCTCAGCCGCAGGCTTTGGGACCCCTACTGTATCAACAGGCGTAGCAGGTTCTAATGCTAGTATTTCTTCAAGCGGACCTAATACTGCTAAAGTATTCGGTTTTACAATCCCTAGAGGCAACACAGGGGCTACTGGTCCTACTGGTCCTACTGGAGGAACTGGAAATACTGGTCCTACTGGAAACACAGGTCCGACAGGTCCTACTGGTCCTACTGGACCCGATGGTGATGACGGCACAGACGGAGGAACAGGGCCTCAAGGAACGGCGGCAGGTTTCGGGACCCCAACAGTAAGCACAGGGTCAGCCGGAAGTAATGCTTCAATTTCATCTAGTGGACCTAATACTGCAAAGGTTTTTGCGTTTACAATTCCAAGAGGTAATACGGGGGCAACTGGAGCCGCAGGTAATAACGGTAATGATGGTAATGATGGAGCCGCCGCCGGATTTGGAACTCCTACAGTAAGCACCGGAAACGCAGGCACTAATGCTTCTATAAGTTCCTCAGGTCCTAATACAGCCAAAGTGTTCGCATTTACTATTCCAAGAGGTGCTACTGGGGCTAGTGGTGGTGCAGGTCCAGCAGGAGCCTCAGCAGGCTTTGGGACACCAACGGTAGCAAGTGGACCATTAGCAATTGCTTCTAGTGGTCCCGATACCGCAAAAGTATTTGGTTTTACAATTCCTCCCGGAGCAACTGGTCCGACAGGTCCAACTGGTCCGACAGGACCCACTGGTCCAACAGGACCTACCGGTCCCGTAGGTCCAACGGGACCAGACGGTGATGATGGTTCAGACGGTAGCGATGGTGCTACGGGACCTACTGGTCCCACAGGACCTACTGGTCCCACAGGAGGCCAAGGAACACAAGGAAATACAGGACCTACTGGTCCAAGTGGCGTTGCAGGTGGGTTAGATGACTTAACAGATGCTAAGGTCACTAACAACAGTATATGGATAGGTCACCAAACAACAGGAAGTCTAAATAACGCATCAGATAACTTAGGTGTTGGTGTTGGTGCTCTAGATGCAATCCAAAGCGGAGATAGAAACGTGGCTTTGGGAAGAAATGCTCTTACTTCCTTAACAAGTGCTGGTCAAATAACTGCAACAGGATATGGGGCAGGTAATAGTTTTACATCAGGCTCGGGTTCAGTTTTCAATGGTTATTTATCTGGTCAAGGAATTACCACAGCACATTGGAATGTTGCCGTTGGGTGGTATACTCTAGCGGCGGCTAATAATGGAGGGTCTGGTAACGTAGCAATAGGTTACTCAGTTCTTCAAGCGGGAACAGGAGCAAGTAATAACGTAGCAATAGGGTATGTAAGTATGCACTCTATGCAGACTGGCGACTACAACGTAGCAGTTGGAGATATGACTCTTAAATCCACAACAACAGGGCAAAACAATGTAGCGGTTGGAAGGTCGGCACTTCAACAGGGTGATGCAGACCTTTCTAACAATACAGCGGTAGGTGCTTATGCGGGAACATACTCTAACGGGCATCATAATACATACATAGGTTATCAAACAGGACCGCAGAGCGGCACAACTAACACAGGAACATATAACGTAGCAATAGGATTCGGAGCAGGTGATGCACAGACCACAGCAGTTGGGAATGTTGTTGGTGGTAAGAATGCAGGAGGCTCATTAAACACAGGTGGATATAACGTAGGATTTGGGTATGAAACTTTAGACTTAGCAACCACAGCACAAGGAAACGTAGCGATAGGTTGGGGCGCGGCAGGTGGAGCAACATACACAGGCGGGGAAGCAGTTATGATTGGAAGAATGGCGGGTTATGATTTAACAAGTGCTAATCATTCAGTCTTTATTGGTATGTCTGCGGGTGCAAACGTGAATACAGGAGACAAAAATATCTGTATAGGATATAACTCTGGAGATAATATCACAAGTGGCTCAAACAACGTAGTAATAGGTAGCGGTGATGTTCCGAGCGCAACAGGTAGTAATCAATTACTAATAGCATCCGGTGGTGGTTCACCTAAATGGATAACAGGAGATTCGGATGGTAATGTAACACTACCTAATGACTTTAGAGCATATTCCGGTGCTTTGGTAAGTATAGCATCATCCACACAATTAACTGCCGCAGACCACGCAGGTAAATACATTAGAGCATGGGCTAACAACCAAACACTAACACTACCAGCAACACCGGTCGCAGGTGAACAATACATAATAGTAAGTGATACAACAAACACGGTCACGATTGCACCGACCGGAACAGATAATATCAACGGGGCTAACGCAAGTCAAACAATAACAACTAGGTATCAAGTCAAAACCTTTATAGCGGTCACGTCCGGAGCATGGTTATGTATAGGATGAGTAAAGATGACATTAGTAATAGAATATGAAACGCCCTTTGGAATAACCTGCTCGAGTGCAGTATGTGTAATAAAGGATGTTGTTTGCAGAAAAGATGATAATTATAGAGTAATATACACAGGTAAAGTATATGCAGATGCTACTGCATATAGTGGTGAAAAAGGAGCAATAGGAGCATTTCATGGGGATTTTGCATTAGACATAACAAATGAAACTGACCAAACTAACTTAGTAAGACAATGTTATGCAGACCTTAAATTAACTTATCCCGATGGGATAGATGGTTAAGATGTATGGTGCGATACTAGCAATAAGTTCTCAACAAGTTTCGGGTGGTTCTGCACCAACAGGTGTGAGCATAGCATCAGCCCCTAGTAATAATTATGACAATGCTTGTGTTTTTGCAGAAGTGGTAGACGGTTCAGCACCCGATTGCCATGACTTTTCTCCTTCCGCTTCATTTAATCTTGTTTCCGGCAATCTTGTAGCAAGTAAATCAGTCGATGTTGCCGATTTTAGCGGTTTTAATGGTGTCGCCGCCGTTTCGGATATTGAAATAAGAGCATATTGTAGGGCAACAGACGCAACATCATTCCAATGGACTATATCTATTCATGCCGATACAAGTATCGCAAATGGAACAGTAGCAGTTCAAACTGCGGGTGGAACAGCACAAGACAGCACAGGTCAAGGTAATGATGCGGTAGGTAAAGTGAGAATGACTTTTGGGGGAAGTAAAGCAGGTTTTACATTTCCTGAAAATGATGATGAGTTAGCAATACAATTAGATTGCACCGCTACTAATTCAAGTGGTAGCACAAACGCTGTTCCTATTGTGTTTAAGTTTAAGTATTCTTCTTGATTACACAACACTTAAAAGGTAAGTCCTCTTCGGTTATATTATGACGCTTGCTAATTATCCCGATTGGTTATTATGGAGTTCAGCACTTGACGATGAAACTTGCGATAGGCTCATAGAAATATGCAAGAAAAGACCTGTTCAAGAAGCATCAACATTTGCGGGTGATAGTGACCACAGAAAGACTGACATAAGATGGATTCCTAATGAGGATGAATGGCAAGAAGTTCACAACATAATGTCGTCATACGCTTTACAGGCTAACCAAACTTTTGGAGTTTCTTTGACACATTTACCCCCTATTCAGTTCACAGAATATGCAGATGTTGGTCACCATTACGACTACCATCACGACATAGATTGGGGCAGACAAGACGGTTCGCATAGAAAAATAAGTATAGTTGTTCAATTAACAGACCCCGAAGATTACGAAGGTGGTGATTTTTCCTTTAAGCATTTACAGAATCCGAATGAAGATGAAATGAAAGCAAGAGGCTCTATACTATGTTTCATCCCCTACCACTATCATGCAGTTTCGCCTATAACATCGGGTTCAAGAATTAGCCTTGTAGGGTGGTTTGAAGGACCCCGATGGAGATAAGGTTCATACAAGTATGGGACTATTCCCCTAACTAATGCCTACCGCTTCCGGTCCTGCTGTTCAAGATTTGCGTTTAGAGAACCTAGAAAAAAGGGTTGAAAAACATGATGAATTAATAGAAAAAATGGGGGATGGTTTAGCATCACTTCATGTTCAGCAATCTGCTCTTTATGAGACACAGGCAGTTACTAATCAAATACTAAAAGAAGGATTTAAGTTTATGAAAATAGGATTAGCGGCAATAGCCTCGGTTTATGGCATAGACGGGTTGATGTAATGGAAGGTCCTGAGACTGGATTATTTTTTATATTAGTAGTTGCTTTTTTATTAGTAATTGCCCCACAATCAAGCATAGGGTATTATCAAGAAAACGGTAGTATTACTTGTCATAATATAACAGGTGAAGTTATAGAAAAAGAAGCACCTTTTACTTTAATAGTAGAAGTTAGTGATGAAGTTTCAGGTGAGCAAAAAATATATGATGTGTATGTTTCACCGGAAGCGTATGCTAATTATTCCATAGGCAGTTCTCATATAGAGGCAATATGCACGATTACTGATTACGACTATTACAAAGAAATAATAGACCGGCTATTAGAAAGTGGAATACTAGGATAAGATTGAAAATGATGGTATCTAAGGGCTACCTTCATATAGAGATTGGACCTATTCACTATACAGTATAGTATGAGGAAGAGACATGAGCACGAAGTTTAATGATAAGTTTATCTTAATAATAGGAGCACCAATAGTTTTAGCATGGGTATTATTTGCCTGTTACGTTATATGGGCGGGAATGCACAATCAAGCAGTTCTTGATAATCTCGATGGTTATACTACACTAATAGCAATCATAGGCGGTCCTGCTTTGTTGATTATTAAAGATGCTCTAGATATGTGGAAGCAACAACAGACAGCAGAGATTCAACTGATACCTTTTATCAATGCACATAATATGGAATTAGTCTCGCAAAAGAAATCCCATGAACTTCAAATGGATAGGTTCACAGTAACAGGAACTGAGACTATATCCCCTTTGATGCCTTCGTCCGTGATTAAATCAGATGCAGTCGAAGAAAAGAAAGGTGCTAAGAAATGAGTGCTAGTTTTGGGAAGATAATATATCATCCACCAGAGAAATGTTATGTGAATGTTTTTATTGAAGAGACAGCACATGGTTATAAAATATTCAAAGATAAGGGAGATTCTAGACCTTTATCTTTCATACCCTTTAGTGCGGTAAAACAAATAGAATATAGGTGAATAAAATGAGTAATAATACAACAGCAGAAGTGTGCTTAAATGCACTTAACGAAACAATAGATTGCGTTCCAATGGAGTCATCATCATTAATTGGTGATATAGAAATAATACTTCTAGCGGTAGTTGCCTTAGCAGGTATAGGGTCATTACTGTATAAGAAATATCTAGCCGTAAGTGCAGATGGGAAAATAACTCTTGATGAGTTGCTAGATTCCGTTAGTGATGTTAAAGAAGCGGTTGAAGATGCAGAGGCAGAAATACAAAAGATTGAAACGACCCTTGAATCCCATAGTGTTGTCGAACTAAAGGAAAAACTAAAGGCGGCCGGACTTTCAGTAAAAGGAAAGAAAGCAGACCTTGTTCAAAGACTAAAGGATGCACAAGAGTGAGATAAATGTATTGTTCTGTTGCTGATGTTGGGTTAAGGCTAGGACTTAATAGTGCTCAACGAGTGCAGGCGAATAGTAAGATTCTTAATCATATTAGAAGGGCAACCATAGAAATAGACCAAGAGTTCAAGTATTACGGTAGGGCAACACCTTCGCAAGAAATAGGTGAAACTACACTTAGCGGAGCACATACACCTGAAAGCACGACTGTTGATTTAGCAAGCGGTGCATCTTTTTCATCAGCAGGTAAAGGTAATATTGACGGTGATTCATTCGCATGGACTGGTAAATCCTCTAATCAATTAACAGGAGTGACCGGTATTACACTTGACCACGCATCAGGAGTGTCAGTCCAAGAAGGTGAGATGGCTCATGTTCTTAGAGAAATATGTGCTGATTTTGCCGCATCAATATATCTAGAGGACGAATCAACATTTCAAAGAACCGATGGTGAAGGTATGAGGGCTTCCGTTCTTAGAGAAAGAACAGAATCAACACTAACTAGACTTGCACATATCGGCGGTGTTCAGTAATGAGCAAATATACAAAAAGTGTTGGTAAAGATAAAGGCGGTCTGCATTTCAAAATGGTAGCAGATACTACTGAAACAAAAAGATATGCAAAAAGAATAAAACAAGAAGGTCCTGCTTCAATTAATAATTTTCTTTTACATATTATGACGGAACAGTTAAAAGAGACACAGAAGAAATTAAGAAGTTATAATTACAGCAGTTCCAATAGCAGGGTATGGACTCCTAAAGGAGGAGATATGTCTCCCGATATGTCTATGGAGAAAGCGACCGTTAAGATAGCAGAATCTTTAGTAGTCAAGAAAACAAGGGATGGTAATACTGACCAATCTACTGCATCAGTCTCTATGTGGAGCCAAGACCAAGAAAACCCTAATAATTTTACAAGTGCGGGTGTTAGAGGTTCAAGAGCAAGAAGCGGAAAAAAATACGCAGGTAAAATAGCACAGTATTACGAAGGTGGGCGCACACCTTTCGATGGTGGAGCATTACCAGACCATCCGGGCTTTCCAAAGATAGGATATATGGCTGAGGCTAAAGGCGCGATAGAAGATAAATATATAGATGGGATTGATAATCATTTAGAAAATACTATTGGGGTTGATGGGTCAGGTGCTTCGCAAACAGCAAGCATAACGAGTAAAAGACAAGTTACCGACGCAGATATTAAGACTGCACTAAAATACGTTTCAAGAGGAAAGTAATATGAGTATAGCGACAACAAATCAATTTTGGACTAGCCGTAATCACGGTGATGACCCAACAGCAAGTGATGGTGAAGTTTGGTCTGCATCCGGTTCAGGAATAGCAGATGGTGCTTATTGGAAAATAACATCAAGTGGTTATTATTCGGTCGCTCCTTCAACATCAGATGATTTAACAATACTAGCCACAGTATTCTATCCTAATGCGGCAGACATTCCCGCAGACGGAACGACTCTTATGCTACTAAGAAGCGACAGCCACGCCGTTGAAGTTCAGTCCACAGGATTAGCCACAAGCCTAAAGATAGTGGGAGCAACAACCTCTATTTTTTCAAACTTAGACTTGACAATGATAGAAAACGAGCCTTATATTACAACGGTTAGACTTACTCTAGATTCTTTAGGTAATGCTAAACTATATGTTCATGAGATTATGGAAGATGATTTTGGAACAGATAGGTCTTTATCTGTTGTAGGTTCTTCTGTCGGCACAGGGAGATATATACAATGGGGAAGTAATGATGGAGAAACTAAGTGGGGAACAGTTTACGCAACACATCATGGAGCATTTAATCCCGATGAATTATCACAATCAGCATTCTATCAATCAACACTAAACAGATTAGGATTATCTATAAGAGACACACTAAGGAATAGTAAACGAGGAACTATAAAAGAAATCCCCGATTCTAGTATTGTCTTTGGTTATGACCTTTCTTCTTCTATGATAATGCGCTTATCCCCCCCAACCATACACGTTCTAACAAGTGGCTCGGGTTCTGATAACTTTGACACATTAGGAGGAACTAGCATTTATCAAAACCATTTAGCAAACATAATGGTCACAACAAAAGGAACGGATTACAAAGAAGCCTACCGTTTCGGACTAAGGATAATAGGTGATGTGTTTGATGAATTATTTACTAATACAGGGCTTAATGGTAGCATAGATTCTATCACAGGGTATGAGCTCATACTAGATACTAAGGTTGATAATGATGAAATGGTATGTGTTCATCAACTAAGTCTAACATATATGCGAAGAGAGCGAATGACGAAGCGGTAATACTAAATAGGTTTTGGCTCGATGAATAGATTACAGCCGAGGTAAATGATATGGCTAATATGGCAAACAGATTTTTCGCAATTAATACAGAAGCAACATACGCAACGCCGATAGTAAGTGCATTAAAATACGGAGAAGTGGATGATGAATCATTCGCACCTAACTTCGATATAATGACAAGAAGTGATATATCACGCTATGGTCCACGTAAGACAGTAATTGGTATGGAGACTTCTGGTGGAGATGTTTCTTGGGCTATGCTTGGTGATGAGTTTACGAATAAACTTATTGCTAACACATGGAATAAAGGAACAACAACAGGTAGTTCCGCACCATATACTCATACACTAGAAGAAGATAGTGCTACTTCAGACCAAAAAGCGGCAGTAGCAAACAACATTTACAAAGGCACTAACTCATTAACAGTTGTGGTTGGTCGCGAAGGCAGAACACACAGATATAAAGGTCAAAGCCTAAACAGCCTAACAATTAGTGCTAATGTTGGCGAATATGTTATGTGCTCTGCATCTTTCTTAGGATGTGGTGAAGCGGTAGATAGTGCAGGAGGCACTAATGAGTTTATAGTTGCAGATGGTGCAACAGGTGGAGCACCGGCAGATACAGTATTCCATGATAATGATGCTTTCCACTTTGAAGGAGCACATATTGCTTTTGAAGGTGGTGCAGAGACTGCGAATGATAGAAGCGGATTAGTAAAATCAGTCGAATTAACTTTTAACCTAAATAGAGATACTGATTCAGCAGTTGCTTTAGGTAACAACAGTTATACTAGGGCTCCAGTTCCGGGAATGAGAGAGATTACAGGAAGTATCGAGTTTAATAGAGCCATGAATGCGGCAGATGTTGCAGATGACGAACCATTCTTTAAGGAATTGGCGGCAGGCTTAACAGTAGTCGGAACAGCAACCGCACCTGCATTAAGCGTTCAGTATAATGGAGCAACAAACGAAGCCCTTTTGATTGATATTTATTCCCTTCAATACGATGCACCCGATTCAACAATTAGCGGAAGAGACAGACAGACTCTAAAAGTTTCCTTTACTGCACTATACAATGAAGCAACAAGTTGTATGTCAAAGGCAATAATTACGAGCACAAAATCCGCTTCCCCGTTTGCGTGAGGTGATTAAGTATGGTAAAGGACTCTAAGCATGATAAACACAACCCTTCTATTAGAGGCGGTTCAAGAAAGTTTGAAATGGATGAGAAAAAAAGACTATACAAATTATCCGGTGGCAGACCAGCACGATACAATAAACTTATGGCTGATATACAAGCCGCACAGTTAGCAGAACTAGAAGACCTAAAGAAAGAGGTCGAAGAGAAGGCAAAGGCAGAAGCCAAGCCAAAGAAAAAGAAAAGTAAGAGTGTGAAGAAGGATGCCGATAAGAAGTAAGCAATTTGAATTAACTAACGGAAAAAAAGTTTGGGTTAGACAAGCCTCCGGTATGGAAAAATTACCACTAGAAACAGCACACGCTAAGGCTCTGCGTAAGTGCAGACACTTTGGAATGGACCCTACTTCATGGACTGACGAACAACAAGATGAGTTTTTCGATATGGTTGAAGAATATGGGGCAGGTTTAGATTCGCAAATTAGAACACTTATTCCCCTATGTGTAGGAGATTATGAAGATGGAACTCCTTGTAATGTAGATGAATTACTATCAGAAGAGATAGTGCCGTTGCTTGCTTTTGTTAGAGGTGAAGAGGACGAAGGTGCGGTCCCTTTGGTCAAATGAGTTTTCTATTACCCGCAGTTTGCTCTACATTTAAGGGTATGTCGCCCTCAGACTTTGCTGAAAGATGGGGTCACCCTCAAGTAGGAAGGGCTAGAATGGAATTAGATGCTACTATTGCTTCTGAAATAAATGAGCAATTAAGTGAAAATTATCAAAAAACTAATGATACTTCTAAAAAGGCCTCGGCCGGTGATGCTAAAGGAGCAGTGGCACGTAGGAATCAACGTAGAGCGGAACGTAAGAAGCGGAAAGGTGATATTTAATGGCAAAAATGGGTGGCGCACGAACCTTCTTTACGGTTTATGCCTCTATTAAATCCGAACAAATCTTAGACGATGCTAATGCTCTAGGTGCTGTATTAACTGCTGTCTTTACAGACGCAATAGAAGGTATGATGATTGCTTTCGAGGAAGTGTTCATGGGTATTGAACAATGGAATGACGCATTATTCGGACTCCAAGAGCCAATAGAAATGGCTAAAATACATTTTGAAAAGTTTTTCGATGATGTAGGACCGGAAGTAATACAATTAGAACAAGACATAATGAAGATAGGCGCGGCCTATAATCAATCAGCCGCAGAATCTTTAGAAGCGGCCGCAACAATGGCGCAGTTAGGAAGTGTTATAGGCGGTCAACCTGCACAGGGCGCGGCAAGAGAAGGTGCTATGCTATTAGGTGCGGTCGGTATGATGGAAACAGAAGCCGCTATGTCTGCATTAACACAACTTCAACTCCAAACAGGATATATGTATGACGGCCTTACTAGAGCTCAGCGTGAACTTCTTACAGAAGAAGAGCAAAGAGCAATAGTAATGAGCAATACAATAGGACTTGTTGATAAACTTAACGAAGTGGAAAATAATAGCGGTGCAACAATACAGAACCTCATAGGTGCTATGAATCAATATGCTTCGGCGGCAACGATAGTTAATACAACATTAGATGAGCAAATAGCATTGGGCGCAACACTTATCGAACAAGGTGAACAATCCTCTAAGGCTGGTCGTGGTATCAAACAGATGCTTGCTAGATTAGCGTCTGATAGGTCGGGCAACAATGCTCTTTTAGCAGAATACAATGTGCAGGTAAAAGATGCAGACGGTAATATGTTCACACTAATGGATGTTATGACACAACTAAAACCTAAGTGGGATGAATTAAACTCTTCACAACAGACTAATATCGCTATTGGTGTTGCAGGTGCTCATCACTATGTTAGATTTATTAAGTTAATGGAAGGTTATGATAGAGCAGTAGAGATACAAGAAGCATCATTGAGTTCACTAGGTAGTGCTTATGAAGAATACGCTATATTCCAAAACAACGCGGCCTACCAGACACAACTATACGAAAAAGAAATAGATTTATTACAATCTAGTATAGCAGAAAAACTTTTACCTGCACAACTAAGAGCGGCGCAGACACAGTATATGCTTATTGCTAATCAAGAAAAAATCTTTAATAGTAAGTATATGGGTGGGCTTTTGCTTGCAGGTAATACATGGATGATGATAGGCTCGACAGTATTCGCAACTATGAAAGGATTGATAGCATTCGGTCTTGCTTTAGCAGGTATAGGTGTGGCTCAAAAAACTCTTTTGGCGCAAATGGTAGCAAGAACAAATGCTCAAAAAGTTAATAATGTTTATGCTAATGCCGAAATGGGAACTCAGTTAAAGTTAGTAGAGGGAACTAGACTTCTTAACCATCTTAAAAACGCAGGCTTAACAGCATCCTTGACTGAAACAGAATTGAACCAATTAGCACTATTTGCTCTAGAACATAAAGGGGCAGTAGAGTTGTATAATACTAATCTAAAAGTCGCGCAGGTTAAACTTGAACAGACATACGCACAGAGTGTAATGGACGGAGTTTTAGCAGAAAGATTGAAGGGTAGTGTAATGAATAAGAATTGGCATATCACCTCGCAGGTAGTTGGTCTACAACAAATGGGAGTGCGGTTGGCGGGTTTAAGTGTTAAGCAACTCAATTCAGAAATAAGAGCACAAACTGTTAAATTAAATGCCCAAAGGACAATTATAATGGCTAAAGAAAACGAGTTAATAATGAATAGTGCTTTAACGGAATCAGAAAGGGCTTTATTAAATCTTGAGACAACAAGATTAAGAAATGAGTATAATATAGGACAAGCAGGTTTGAATGTTAAGAGGGCTAGACTTAATTTTATGGATAATGAAATAGTAAAGCAACATCTATTGAATAGGACTACTGAGCAGTATTTGCAGACCACAACAACAACTCAACGGGCAGAGGTAAATGAATTATATCTTAAGATGATATTAGCGGCTCAAGATGATGAAACATTACTAACTAAAATTAAATTAATAGATGTAAAGTTGTTTGAAATGCAAGTTAATCAAGCAATAGCGGCCGGACAAATCACCGAAATACAAGGTCGTAAATTACTTGGGCTAGCCTTGAAAAAAGAAATGTTTACAAGAACGAGCCTAATGAAAATCACAATGATGACAACAAACTCTTTAATGTTAGCCTCTATGGCTATGATGCTATTAGGGAATAATACAGATGCTATGGAGGCTTCGGCAATTCTAATGACATTAGCATTCGTTCCTATGATTGGTATGACTATGCAGGCAACTGCTCAAATGACTAAATTAGCAGGTGCTACGGCTTATGCTAGTGGTGGTCTTACAATACTATTCGCCACGATAGCCGCCGCCGCCGCTTATGGTTTATCAAAGCACTTTGATTTCTTTGGTGATGCAGGCTCCGATATGGATGATATGATGGAGCAGTTAGAAGCAGATACGGCGGAAGCAGAAAGGTTATACAAACAATTCGCACTAGAACAAGAAAACTATATGAGTGGTGAAATGGGTATGATGGATGACTGGACTAGCAGTATTGATGATATGACAGATTCTATGCAAGAGTTTGATGATAAAAGATTAGAAATATTCTTTGGTGGAAGAAGGTCTGCTATGGATGGTGCTATGTTTAAGGAATTAAAACAGAACGGTGTTGAGAACTTATACTTCGCACCGGAGGTTTTTGTGACCAATAATTTTAATGGAGTCACATACGCAGAAGCGGCAGATTTAGTTTCAGACTCGATTGAAGAAAGATTAAAAGCAACGGGTGTTCTTCAATGACAAGACACATGATGAATCATAATAGTCAGACTAGAAAATACACTTCCGGTCAGCCTTTCGATGAAGATTATCAAGTTTGGTTATCGGGGTATTGGGAAGATTTTACATCATCTTATTCATTACCGGAGGCATCTAGCAACACATTAAATCTTTCAGATACTCATTTTGGAAATCCTTTGAATGCAGAAGCAAGACTAAATCCCCATTACAGATGGTCTTATGCGGATAGGACTTCAACATATAGTGGAGCAACAGTTTATGGTGCAGGGATGGTCACTAATGATATAAAAGAACTCCATAATTTAAGTATGGCGGAATGGTTTAGCGTAGACCCTGTTAGGTTAGGTAAAGGAAGAGATTTTACTTCTAAAATAAATAACGAATATTTAGATTCTCATGCTCATAGTAATAGGTATAGGTTAGGTGGTAAAGGAGAATTAGATAGTTATATTCTTATGACTACTTCTCATGTAGCAGGTGGTAAGTATATTATAGATAATGGGGAAATAGATTCTTCTTTTGCTAGGTCTGATAGTGTGGGATATAATTTTTCACAGACAGCAGGTATTACTGGAGCAGTTAATACATCATACGCATCATCCAATGGTGCAGTATTGAATGCGGCACTTATTGATTATTCGGAAGTATTTAATGATTCCGGTCAAGATGCTAAAGTATTTAGAACCGTTAGTGCAAGCACCACAGGCTCTTTTACAATAGATACTGCCCCTACTGATATACTAACAACAGGAACATGGAGCTCTAACCAACACGCCGCATACATATTAGGGGCTGAAATAAAATCCCCTTCACGCACTCCATTCCTTGCTATAAGAAACACAATGCCTGTGACTCATAGAATAAATGGAGATGTTGCACCTACGGGAACAGACGGTGTATGGAGATACACAGGTGCTAAAAGAGAACTGCATCACTTTAGAGTTGGGGATATTGTTCAAGTTGGTAAGCACGATGAGTATGCTGTCATACAGGCATTCAACAGCGATAAGACTTCAATCACAAAACTATACAGTTTAAGCAGAAATCAATTATTAAATGTTAGTAAGTTCAAAAGCACCTCAGGGGATTACATAGAAGGTGGAGCGTCAGAATCCAATGTTGATATTAGAAAATGGTTCGAGCCTGTTATGACTTATGATGGTTCTTTGAATTGTGTAGGTGATGGTGATACATTCCACATTAGATATTGCCCCCTAGTAGTCAAATCTAACGGCCTTCCTGATAGTGATAGGGTTGCACATTACATATTAAGAGTTGGCTTCGACTCGTCAAGGCTAAATATGACTTCTAAAGGTAATAGATATGAATTATCCGGTAGTGATTACAACCCTTCTCATTCTTGCGCCGCTATACAGTTTGAAATACAACCGCACTCAACATCCGAAGCACAAAAAATAGACCATAATGTAAACTTAGTAAGGGTAAGTAGTCTTGATTCTAGTATAGCATCCGCTCATAAACAATCTTTTATTGACTATGACGCAACAAGCACAATAACGACCCCAAACTATTCTAACGAGTGGCAACAATGGATGGATATAGACGTAGTGATGGACTTTACTAACCAAAGATATAAGGTCTATGTTGATGGTTTTGAAAGTGGAACTTTTAATTTTGAAACTAAACCTTCGGGAGGTTCTTGGGTCGCATCAGATTTATATGGCTGGCACATGGACCACGCTTCACTTCAAAAAGACGGTTCATATACACCGGACAATGGAGGTAATGAATATGCTTTGACCGCAGGTAAGTTTTGGGGTCCAAAATCAGAAATTACTACTACTATGTGGACTTTAATAGACAGGGCAGGTATAGTTAATGAGATAACTAACCCTGTAAGAAACAGCCCTAATAGTATTGTTGCCGCTAATGATTTATCAATCCAAGAGATAACTTATGATGCAGGCATAAACGAAACTTCTAGGTTATCTATGCTAATAATAGATGATGATAACGAAAGACAAATACAAGATATATTTTCATCATCCCCTTCGGAGTGGATGGTTTTGTTATTCAAGAATGGTATAGACTCTATTTATTGGAATGGATTTTTGGATAAAGTAAGGGTAACACAAGATGGTAAGAAGAAAACAAGAACTATTCAATTAATATCAAGAGATGCTATTGGAAGATTAGACGGTATAATGCCTTATTGGGAAGTTGGTCAGAACGAATTAACAATATCCACTAACTACAAATACAGAGAAGCAGAAGCAAGAATGGTTTCGGAAAACTTTTACTTTGGTGCAAGAGCATTACTTAGGGGTAATGAAACAATAGGAATGGACCACCAAACAAGAGCGAAAGATTCTTATGCTTCAACAACAGAAATAGGAGCAATATCGGGGTATTATACTTCTAGGTATGACCAAAGGACTAGACTATATTCTGCTAACCCTATTCAGATGTATGTTGGTCAAGATGACTTTGGACCTAAAGTTGATAGTGATGTCTATAACACAGCACCTACGGCAGAGCATTCTGATAAGAATATATGGAGACAATGGAATACTAGAAAAATATTGGGCTTTAGTGATGGAAGGAGCATGGGGCAAAAATACATAGTAGCACATTGTATAGAGCATGGGCTTTCAGTTAATGACGAGTTTAAGATATATGGTGAACATCATACAAATGCCTTTACTACGACAAGCGCAGGCGTTAATGGTTTAGATATAGTAGTAAAGAAAATAATAGACATACATCATTTTGCTTTTGAATACAAATCATCAGTCGGTAATATATTCGGCCATCTAGGTGATGAAGCAGGGCATTTTTGGTCGGTTATAACAAGACATACTGATAAGCATGGTCTAGGTTTTGACTTAGGTTCGACAAGCCCCTATACCTATACAGGTTGGGCTCAAGGAAACTTTAGTAGTAATAGTGCTCGTGGCTTAATACCAATATCACAAAACTTCGCAACAGGTATGGGGAGGTTTGATGCAAGCAATACTAAACAATGGAGTTCTTATTACACAAACAACGTATGGACTCTGAATGACAACCAAGTGGTTACCTCCAATATTGCGGCGACTGAAGAAACGATAGATAATAATAGTGATGGTCAGAGTGATTCTTTTATTAACAATACAGTATCTAAAGCAATGAGTATACAGTTTGATAATGGAGATGAAAATTATGCTCCTACTGGTGTGCCTAATTTTAGAGGTTATACTTCTTACCAATTCAAACCTTTGGGTGTGATAGAGTTAAAACATAACAGTATTTATCCACTAATCGACTTACATGGTTTAGGAACGGTAGGTCCTTTGTTTAATTTTAACGATGGAAGATTATTGCCTACTTCTTCTGACGCTTATGATTATAGACACGCGTTAGAGTATGTTGGAACAATAGGAACGACATTCAGAAGTCAATTATTTAGTATTGTTGATTATTACCGCGCCTTTAGAAAAACTCTAGAAAAACATAGTAGTAATGGTAGGGAGATTATAGGCACTCCCGAAGGAACAGTTAGTCAAGCACCTAGAACCACAGGGGTAGGTATTGACTATAACCTAAGAATGCTTATTAGGGGTAATGATATAGACCAAAGAGACCCTCATAAGATACCTTCTCTTAGTGTGACCGAAAATAGTTTAGGGGCAAGCGATACATATGAAGGAAGAGCAACTAACTTTATACAAAGAGGAAACACAGGTATTAAAATAACAGCACAAAGCGGTTCGGGCTCTAACATCCAACTGACTATAACTACTTCACAAACTTTTCAATTACCATTCTCAGGTTTTGGAACATTTGGACCTAATGGAACCGCACAAGGTTTGTTTAGATGGACTGGGGTTGATGATACTAACCACAAACTAACAGGGGTTACTATATTAGCATCGGGCTCTACTTCATTAGCACAGCATATAAGTAATAATACGGCATCACTTACACCCTTTATTTTTCCTGTAATATCAACTAACCAAGCATTATTTACTCCACCTACTGCAAGACAACCAAAACAACAATATAGAGTTGCACACGCTTCTTATATGCACGATATTGCATCCTCGATGTGGTTTAGAATGGTGTTCGGTATCATAGAAGAGCAGGCGGCAGGTGTTGATGGACCACCACATAATGAAAAGGCTAGAAGGGGTAATAAGTTAAGTAATATGGTAGGTAATAGTTTGAGCGGTTGGCACTACCAAGAACGTGAAGGTGAAAGTAATGACCTATATACTACACAGTATAGCGACTACTTTACACTAAGAAGCGCATACACAGCAGGGGGAACGACATTAGTTTTAGATAAAGCAACACCCCCACTTATTGATGAAAACTTTAAGGATAGGAGATATATAGACAAAGGTAGTCTTTCATACGATACAGGCACAGACCCACTAATAAGTATTCCTTCTAGAGCAAATGCACACTCAACTAAGAGACAGATGCTCAATGGTGGTTTGGTATTTGAAATAGAAAACCCCAACGGAACTCTAGATGTGGGGGCGGCAAGGTCAGCACAAATGACTTCGTGTGCTGATGATACGGCATCGTTCACGCATTGGGAAATAGTAAAACTCACACAAAGCGAGATAGTTAATACACTAAAACCTAACACAGCAGATATAGATGAAAATAATAGTTTCGTAGGTGGTGATTGGACTATGCCTAACAAGAGCACTATTACATCATTCCCCGGTCCAATAGTATTAACGGCCGCACATAATCCCTCTAATTTATTAACAGGAAATAAACCTGCCTATACTGACAATAGACTATTCGACCCAGACTTTTTCCATAGTGGTAATGACGAAGCAGTATCAGGAGCAAGAATGTTCCAAAGCCTAGATATAGGAGATATAATATTTGTTGGTAATACACAAGGCACTATTACTAATCAACCCATTACCGGCTCGTTAGATTCACACTATAATGTGGATAATCATTATGGGGAAGATAGAGATTTTGTATCATATAGATGGTATAGGATTCTTGATAAAGCCACCGACCATTCAACAATTACTATATTCCCCGCAGAATATTCTTACTGTAATCACGATTTACAATCAGATAATGGAACATACATAAACAGACATCCGGTAGGTATGCACATTGTCGCTCATGATGCCGTAGGTCAGTTCAAAGGTTGGTATAATAAATTAAAAAGAGGAGCAGATGCAAACGATTATCAAGGAGACTTACCCTCTGGATTTCCTACTGTAAAACAACCTATCTGTAAAATATACTCTGGTGATATTACAATAAGTGGCGTAAAGCATCTTAAAAACAATCATCTTGCAGGTGCAAAGGGTAGGTTTAGAAGAATTAGAAATAACTTTAATCATGTTTGGTTAAATTGGGCTGATATGAGAAACGATGGAAGCGCAGACGCAGATGGTTCATTTAGACAATCTAAGTTTGGCTTACTATACCCAACAGAAGAGCAGTATAGTGTTGATTTAGTATTTTCTAGCACACAAGCAGACATTACTTCACTAGGAATAGGAAGTGATGTAGACCTTTGGGAACTAACAGACACAGACCCTTTTACGAATGGTGCTTGGTCTGCTAACTATAATAACAAGATAACTAATATGACTCACTTGCATGATTGGGAGTCTAAAGCAGGAGCACCTATTGCTGTTGATGCTAGTAAGTATTTCAACCTAAACACTATGACAAATAATGGAAAAATAGGTCAAACTTCGGGAGGCACTAAAAATATTGCAGATTATGATTATACAGTTTCGGGTAATGCTCAACTTATGGATAATTATTGGTGGCAGGCAGGTCCTCACCCATATACTGCTAAGTATAGACACCCTTATGACCCTAACTTCCAATTTTATGTTAGATACGAAACTAGATTAGCAGAAGATTTAGATGGTAAGCCATTAATGTTAATAGACTCATCTAATCTTTATCACGGTAGTTATTTTAACGACACTAAAAGTGTGGGAATTATGGAATCAGTAGATGCGGATGATGACCAACTAAATACATTCACATACAAAATGGGGGGTTGTTTTGTCAATAAGTATGATGAGAACCAAAGTAATGCTCAAAGACTATACATGGGATTAGGTGCAGAAAAGGTCGATAAGTCGGTTGGTGTATGGACTGACCCAATAGGATATAGTATGGGTAATACACAGTCTAGCGAAAATAATAGTGGGGGCATAGTTTCTAATGGAGAACATACTGTCTATAACGCATGGGCTTCACAAATGGGGCTAGGTTCTATGATGGTAATGCAAGGTCATGTGGAATCTAGAGGTTCAAACACTTACTATGACCACGATAAGATTAGAATAATTTTTCAATCACATAATACAGAATCATGGTTATCCGGTTCACAAATCCCCTGTTCTTACGACATTAACAACGTGCCTATATCTTATGATATGACAATAGATTCATTCGGTTCAGTAATGGATGGAAGAGGGACAACAACATTACGAATGATTTCTAATATTAGAAAATCTTCCGGTAATGGCGATGCGGGTAATTACCAAGCATTTAACTATATGATTGGAAGAAACGGAAGGTTCGAGTATAGACCTACTTATAACTCAGGAATTAGTCTGACTAGAAATGACTTAAATAAATCTGATGTTGACCAAGAAGCAAGAGCTCAATTTACACACGTTAGGATTTATTACAATAATGGTGAATCATTTGTTGATACTCCAACACCTATACTTGATGGTTCACAAGTTAAGTTTAAGATGCTAAACCTACCATCGGTAAGAAGTAGCACAGAAGCAACTGCGGCAGGGGATAGGGAATTAGAGAGAGTTAGGGATAAAGAAATAACTGTTCTTGCTACAATAAAAGATGATACAAAGGGTTTATTCACAGGCGGTCTGTATGGATATATCTCCACACCATTAGTCCAATGTCTTTCGGGTCTTGCTAGTAGTTATGGCTCGTTTTTCCCACATGGAAATCTTACAGGCCAAATTATAGGCGGGAGACAAAATGCTATGGATGGTAATTTAGATGCTACTAATTCTTCACTAATAGGTGCTACGTCAAGTATGGCTTTCCTTGATACGGGCTCTGGTAATCACGGTGGGGGTGGGTGTAATACTTATGATACCCACGCTACTAAATGGTATGGTCAATACACGCCATACGGTATTCATTGTATAGAAAAGGCTGTTCAAATAGTGCATATACCAAAAGGAGTTCCAAAAGTAAGCACAGGGTCTAATCAAAAACTAAGAATGTTTATTACTCATAAATCCGCATCTGCTAACGGGGCAGAGTTTAGGCTTTGGTTGATAGATTCACATTTCGATTCACAGAGAAGACAGGGCTATACGGGTAATAACCCATTAACTACTGCTAAGATTTCATACTTAGACATAACTAAAAATGGATTTCATGAAATATCATTCCCAACGTCATACGGAGCTCCTAGCGGGGCTAAGATGATAGTATCATTCAATAAAGAGTATTGTATGGACTTACTAAAATATAGAAGTAATCATACGACAAGTTCTAAGTCAAACAAAGGTAATAGAGTAACAACATTACCTTCAACAGATGTTAGTCTATTAGACCTTTCGCATGGTAATCCGGTCAATGAAGCATCGGCATTCCCGTTAGGATTGTCTCTATATTATAGGCCACATGGTTCAGAAGATTCACAAGGCAGACAAGGACCGTTATGGCAACTTAGACCAAGAGCACTATACTACGCCCCTAGTGTTGAGATAGTGGATGACTTTGCGTATAGGGTAGGAACTGACTTAAACTATAATGATGACCACCTAAGCATAAATACTTCACTTACTGTTAGTAAGTTAAATTGGAAAATAAAAGAACAAGATAACGAAGAATTAGAATTGAGATTAATAAAAAATAAATCACAAGAAGTTAAATATTTAAGTTTAGGTGTTGGAACGACCCCTACGCCGCCACAAGCAGGCAACCCACCTTCTAATGGTGGTAATGGTCTACCAGGAGGCGGTTTAGGTGACCAGATACCATATTTACCGGGAGATGACATAGGCGGAGCTCCGGGTTGGGGTGGGTTGAAACCACCACAAAGAGGAGGCATGGGTTCACAACATGAATTATCAGGCGGTATTACTAAAGCAAGCAGAATAAGCAATATATCAGGAGCACCTGTTCAGAATGTTGGCGGTCTAGGAAGCACTATGACTGGTAGTAAGGTTGGGATTAGTAAAATGAGCAAAGGTGCTACTAATACTATCAAAGGTATTGACAAAATAGATGGAGAAAGATGGACTAATAAGCAAGTAATAAAAAATAAATCTACTTCAAAAGAAGCAATAGGGCAAGTTAAATCGACTAGCAGTGGTAGTGCTGTTATAGGAGCAGATGGATTTACTCTACCGGGTGTATCAGCATTGTTTGCAGATGGAACAAGCATCCCTGCTAAGGCAGATTACCACGAAGGCTCTACAACGATAACTGTTCCTAGTGCAGTATCTAATGACAAAATAAGTGTTGTGCTTACTGTAAAAGCACCTTTAACCGGCGGCGGGAGCAAATACACTCTGTTTTCCACACTAGAATGTATAGAAACAGGGGAAATGCAACGTAAAGTAGTAAGTATAACAGCAGATGATACACCAAAAAGAATTGCTCTATTCACAACAAGAAAATTAATAGGTGCGGGAACGGTAGGTAATAGAATTAAAATCACAGTTGGTCGAGTTCCCGGAGGTGGTTTGCTTGCTAATCCCGATGGTGATGATGACTCACCGTTTTCATCAATGAAAATAAAAAGTATAGAAGTATCATTTAATGAAACGAGCAAAGGTAAAGATACAGGTATTATTAGCACTAGGGATAAGATAACTACGAAAGATAATACACAAGGATTTATGAGCGGAACAGATAAAGCGTGGGATTCAAAAACTTCTGATGCTACATTTGACGCTTCCGGTAATGTGGTCTATACTAGAAAAGGTAAAGCCGCGTCTAACGCGCTTAGAAAATCAGATGGAACAGGCGGTTATTCTGAGGATGTGCTCTGATTCAAAACGACTTTTTGAGTATATGCTTCAATTAACCACGCAACATAATCCTCTAATGTTTCGACTTCAAAATAATGTGTAGCGGGAAAACGAAATAGAAAGGTCTTTTTGAATGCCGCAATCCTACTTTTCATTCTCGCTTTTTGTATCACGGCGTTTTGTTTACCTCCTTTTTTACCTTTAGCAAAAAATGGTTTAAGGTCTTTTGTCTCACCATAGACAACTAAGTAGGGTATTTGCTCATTATTTTTTGCGTAATCATTCATATCCCTTAACTGAGCCGCTATGGTTCTAGACCGCCCTTGTCCTATTATTGACGCAGATAAGTCCTTGATTTCTTTAGCCTCTATAATCCAATCGCCTATGATATAATCCCCTGTCTTAAGACGAGTGACATACACTTTACCTTTTGGGTCTGTTTTAGCATCACCTAAAGACATAAAGAGTTTATGTATTACCTTATCATTTTCTCTATCATCAACTATGAGATAACCACTAGGTAAGTCGCGCATGACCAAACGACTTGGCCTACGCTTATAAGTATTACTATCAGTTTGGGTGTCCTTCGTTGCATGAATCGACACTAATGAAGCAACAAATACACTTCCTAGAGCCATGCAAAGGTATAATCAGGACTGACCCGCACCGAACACAAGGTTCTATATACACAATACTTTATAGGAGAACCGGACCTATAAAAACCTTTTTAGTATTCACGCCTAGTTCCGTCATCTCGCCAACATGGACCTGAACATAGGCCACGCTTACAGAACCACGCACAAGACGTAGACCTGCCGTATGACACAAGAGTATTTAGTGCTTTCCTTGTGACCTGTTCATTGTAGTCTTGCCAGTTGAGTTTCTCAATAAACTTTACTGCTAAATCTATCATTTCCTGTCTTTGGTCATAACTCAACGCTGATGGTTCAGCAAAATTACGAAGATGCTCAAATAAATGCTGTGCTAATGCGACACGAATATGATGTGGGGGATTTGATACTTCTATTTCTCGTTGCAGACATGGTATCATAGGTATAGCCTCTTGCGTTCCTTCTATGACCGTAAGTTGCTGTATATTCCAATCACCCATGAGGTCTAGTGGATTATTAGAAGCCCACTCCCTTATGTCAAACCCTGCTTCTTTTCTTTTTACTCCCCAATAGGGGTGAAGATGTGAAGCAAGTGAATCCTTTGGCCTTTCTGCTATTTGAGTCGCCTGTGGAGTCGCTTTGAAAACATTCACATCCACCATTACCGCAAAACGCCCCCTTTTAGCGTTATATGTATGTGGTATTCGACATAATTTTCTTGGATAACCAACACCATCTAGTGTCAAAAGACCTGAAGCCATCTTTCTTTGGTATCTATCAATAGTATGTCTCCATCTGCGTGAATCTACCGGCACATTAAATAATTGATGAATATGAAAACCTCTTCCTGTCGCAACTAATCTTACATCACCCTCTAGTCTACACAGAAGCATAGCAACATCATCTTTAACTTGCTCTATTGTATAGTCATCAGTAGAATCAAAATCCCACCATGCTCTATCCATGATGGCTGTATTATCTTTGTCATCCATATCACCAAAGGAATAGAGACTTGTATATAAGTCTGCTTTACCATTGAGTTTTCTTACATATTCTTTGAAGTTAAACTCGCTAGTGCATATCTTTCTTTTCAAACCTATTTCACGAGGAAATGTCAGTAGGTCCATCATATCCTTCAACCGCGCCACATCCTTGACAAGTCCTAATTCGATTCTTAGATAAACCTTTGCCTTCTTGCATCCCTACCGCAAATGTATGTGTTATATTCCACATCTTTAGTTTGCCACACTCTTCGCACATTTCTATTGTTGTTAAGTTTTGTAATTCTCTTGTATTCATGCTATCACCGTTGGGTCTTGACCCGCACCATGTAACTCTTCATCACAGGATAAATAGAAATCACAATAGTTTGCACAGAAATATTCACTCCATTTAGGAGTCCAATCTTTCATCTTAAGAGTATTAACTATTCTATCATAGTCTTTTTCAAAAGCAGTGTGGCTACGCTTACCTAGTTTCTCTATGACTGTTATTCCTTTCACATCTCCAACATAGACTTCTTTGTTTTTGCTACTTAGTAATGTTGTTGCAGTTCTAGGGTTGGTGCAATCAGAGGATATTAACATCATGTGTGTAACAGGACCATATTTTTCTTCATAGCCTAGTAGCCTAATCATTCTAGCATAGAAACATAGTTCTCTTCGCACCCTGCTTAACTTAGCGGTGCTTAGGTCACCTGTTTTCAATTCCATAATACAAAGACCACCATCGGGGTGTAGCATAAGACCATCCCACATACCCGAAAGAACAATATCATATTCAGGGTCATACACCTCCTTCTTTACTTCTGCCTCAATCGGCAAGAAGAACTCGTTGCCCCATACTTCCAAGCGTTGTGTCTCCATAACTGCGATTTCGTCAAAGGTGTCGTCATATTCTGTTCCAACGGGCAACTGCCCTCGTATAGATGCAAGACCTGTATGTTCATCTTTATTGGTGTATAAGTCCTCAACACCCTTATGAACAATAGTGCCTTTAAGCATTAACTCGGTGGCAGGTATTCTTACATCGGGCAACGCTACCTTGTTCCACCAATACTTACGAGGACACTGCCTTGCGTTCATGAATGATGATTTACTCATACGGAGCCTAACATCACCTATAACTTCATAGGGATTATAGGATGATTCCATATACTCACTCTTCTTCTGCGAATGGATTGTCTATATGAGAAAATCCTGTCATACATTCTTCGACTTCTTTACCGTCTTTGTCTATTCTGTTAGGACAGACCGGCATAGCCTGTATTTCTTCAAACGCATGAGGATAGATTATTTTCATACCGCACCCACTACATTCTTCTTTAGCCGCTAGACCTGCGTCTAATAGATGAAGATGTAAAAGTGTTGTCATATTCTCAGCGTGTTTGCTAAAGTCAATAAACACACTCACTAATTGATTATGCTTTTCCTCAATCAAATCCACTTTTTCTTTCATTTCTCTTAAGTCTTGTTGCATGACCTGTTTTACTGTCATTTTCTTCGGTGTTCGCTGTCCTTTCATTATAACCACTCTACTGTTTTTCTTCCCTTCTTCGCATCGTATAGTGGAGCCATATCCCAAGATGCTATTTCATAGAAAGGCTTAACTTTCTCTAAAATATATCTGTCAGACATTGTCTCGTAACCTATCCCAATGGTTGCTGGTAGTTCTTCCACCTTGTCAAAAGATATAAACCTTCCGTTATTATCTATCAATAACCAAAAATATGAACCTTTTCTATATTCTTTTCCTAAGTGGGTATTAGCCCAGAGCGCACCTGCGGCTGAACCACCTATGGTCTTATAGTCCTTTAGGTCTTTCTTTAGTTTACCTTTCATCTTTAACTCGTCAAGGGATATGCTACCATCTATTATATTATGTATCATACCGCAGACTTTCTCAGTAACACTTTCTTCGCTTTTACCGTCAAGCATAGAGTTTATAGTTGAGTTCATAGCGTCTTTCATTATCTGAGGCATCCTTGCTTGTTTAGATTCAATCCCCTTGATATAATAGTCGGGTTCGTGGTATTTACCATCAGTCCATACTACCTTACCTGCGTATCTATTCTTAGCCTTAAGAAGCATACGCTCACAATACTTTTCAAACTCAGTTTCAATAGGAGCCATTTCTTTATTAATCCAATCCATCATCTCCATACCTGCTTCGGGGGATTCAACAGTTACGAAAACAGAATCAGTATGACCATATATAACATCACAGCCCCATTCAATACACTTATCCCTTAATGTGAAAAGAGTGTTTCTTGACGTGCGAGTAATAGCCGCCGCTACCGCAGGGTGATACATACCGAATCTGCTATCACCACATACTCCATACAGTGAAGCCACTAAGGACTTTGTTGCGAACTGAGCCGAATCCCATTTAGTCTTTTCGTCTTTGGTTGTCGAAGCCTTCATATTACCCTTGTATTCATTTCTTAAATCCGTAAGTAGGTTCATAGCGCGACCTAACGCGCCTGTTGGTGCATCAGTATCGAATACTGCATTCTTCTCATCAAGCAGTGTTTCCCAAGATATATTATATTTGGTCACATTACTATGATACATGGCTTTTATATCCATGATAGCAACTCTTTCATATAGCCCTGCTACCGGTTCTTGTATATCTGCACCTTGATATTCCTCGTAAGCGAACTGCGCTTTGGATGGCATTTGCCAATCTATCTCTTCATCACGCATAAATAATACTGTTGCTAATCTAGTGACCCAAGGAGTTGTTGCTATATCACACTGAACAATATGCTGTAAATTAATATAGTGGTCGATACAGTTAAGCATCTTATCTAGTTTGGGAAGTAAGGCTACGTCTTGTATGTTATAGTCAATGTATAGACCGATGTCTGTATAGTATGTATCATGCCCATTAGGTAAATCCATCTTTTCCTCATCATCAAGAACAAACTGCGAAACATCCTTAAGACTTTGACCTGGTAGTTGCCCGTTCTTTATTCGCCACAACTTACAAAATACAGTCATAAGGTCAATAGTAATTCTGCCTTTGATACACTGCGACCAGTCATCGAACTTATACCTAACAGAACCGTGTGGGCTCATTCTTTTACCTGCATTCCACCCATACCTTTTACAAGACTCAAATAAAACCCTCATATCAGCACCCATAAAAAACCAACCTGTCAATACATCGGGGTCTTTCTTCATCATTACATGAAAGAAATCATCTAACAACTCTTTTTCAGTAGCGAATGCTTTTAGTGGGGGATTGAAAACCTTGTCTCCTAACTTTGAAACCAAAGGTGGATGTGTTTGACCGGGAGGCGATACAAACCAAGTTAGATACTTACCCATGTAATTATCATACACGGTCGCAACTGTTACTTCTTCCTGTTCATTCCATTCAAGGTCAACATACCATACACGATGCTTATAGAATGGATAGTCTTTACCATTATCCATAAGTGCTCTATTAGTGAATGGGATATTACATTCCCATGTCTGTGAAAACTTATCTTTTAATTGTAATACTTCATAGGGGTCAGCAAGTGTAACCTTAGTTAGTTCTTCGCCATAAAGACCTGTGAACCCATCTTCCTTTTTTACAGCAGATATTAAATCCGCTTCTGTTGTTTTAAGAAACCCATAAGGATAAATGTCGTTAATAATGTCTTGCTTTCGGTCAAGTGTTACAGGGTCACGATACCTTACAGCAACTCTTCTTCCACCTAAACCATCCACTATCATACTAAGCCGTATGTGGGCTTAGTTATAACATTTGGGTATTTGTTAAAACAATCAAACCAATCCGCTATATCTTCTATTGCTTCGGCAGAAAAGGTTCTGACAAACTCCCAATCATTATGTGCTATGACCCAAGGATTTTCTTCTAGGCTTATACATAACTCATCATCTTCGGCAAACCATATAACCTTCTTGCCGGTCATGTGTGCATACATAATCTCCATACAGGTCCCTATGCTTAATTCTTTAGGAACATAATTGACTAGGATAACATCAGAACGGTCTATCATAAGTTTGTCTCGCGGCACTATCAATTCTTTGAATGCTTCGTCATAGTGAACCCCACCATGCTCTGCTGATACCATAGGATTGAATACTTCAAAACCTTTACTTGTTAAAATATTATAAGTAGTTTCTCTCCATCCTATTGAACGCCACCTTTCTTCATCTTCAAGAATAGGACCGCATAGATAGAAGGTTACGCTCATTCAATACGCCTTCCCCGAGGTCTGCTAGGAATGTCTAGTTTTCTCAACCATTGATTAATAGTCATTGGACTTACACCACATAAGTCTCCTATCTGCTTAAGAGTTAAACCCTTACCCCAATAGTTTTCATTCAGCCATGAATGATTTCTATATGGTTTAGAGGTATCAGCCTCGCCTGTGGTTAAAAGATACCATACTCCATCTTTAACGAATCTTACATTCGCTTTACAGGGTATTAATTCTTGTATTCCATCTTGTTCTTCATCTATTACTATTGCGTATTTTACTTCTGTCATTTGTTTTGGCTTCCCGCCTATGGGCTTTCTACTATTACGGAAGAGGCATGGGGTTATAAATCTTTGGATTACAGCCACTCTGTATAGTTTCTTTTTTCAAAGTAAGAGGCTTTTAATTCTTTCGTCATTTTCATAGCGGGTATAGTCTTGTATATCTTATTTACAACAGACGGTCTTAGTTTCTGCTTTGCTATCTTACTGGCCGCACCCCTAACTGCCGCACCTCTATTTACATCAATATTATTATGGCCTATTTTTTCTTCCCATGCTTTTGAAGCATAGTGGAGAAGAACAGGTGTCATATTCTTTATTAACTTATTATCGTAGTCTTTACAGGCCGTATCATATATTAGACCGTTGTCAGTCCTATGTGAAAGATGATACCCTATACATTTATCCCCTTCCATAATGGTCAGAAGAAGTGCATCTTCTAATTGTGAATAGGCATTGAACGAGTCAATAAAGAAATTAGATTTCCATGATTTCTTATCCCTTTGTTTTAACCATCGGCCGGTCAAAGCATTACACGATTCTAGCGTTTTGTATGGGGTGTTGCCCCAATGAACCTGTATATCTATCGCGTCTGAGTCGATAAGCGACTCAGCCTTGTTACATGGCTTTCTTAATTGGTTCTTATTCACCCCGTATCTATCGCTGAATGCCCTAAGATTGTATATGTATTCTTCATTATCAAACACACATTTGTCACTCGAATACCCATAATCTATGAGGCTAGGAATACCTGCATCGTTTAATTTACTCACCACATCATAACTTGATGGTAGGATAGCATACAATACTTGAGTTCCCATAATCTGTCTATCTTTTAGAACGACTAATTCATCGTCAATATATCCTAACTTGAATACATGAGGTTGGTGCATCAATCTAAGGGGGGATTCATAGTATCTAATTAACCTACCACAAGTCATAGATGAAAGCCCTTGATAGAACTCGGTATAGTTTTCTAATGTTAGTGGCTTGAACTCGCTTAAGTCTAAAGCCATTCAATATCCTCTGTCTTATCTTCAACATCAAGGTAATGAAACTCATCCTGTATAGTCTTTGGGTCACCCTTGAAGAAGATTAAAACATTCTGATGAGTTTTTCCTAACTTTCTATTGTTAGCAAACTGTTTGTGGACTCTTATAGGAAGGCTACCTGCAACCGTGATTAAGATACATTCATTGTATAAGGTAGCACCTGCTGATTGGAAAGCATCAATAGTGTCGCTTACAAAGTTTCGATAGAATCCTTTTTCATTCCTAAAGTCTCCAACAACAAACACTGCGAACCTATTAGGTTTGAGCATATCAACAGAACGCTGAATAATATTTCTATATGAATCTAAAAACTCGTGGTGTTCCATAGTGGATAAATCCCTATCATCTTCTGAATAGACTTCAAGGTCACCATAGGGCGGGCATGAAAATACCATATCCCACTCGCCACCTATCTTATCTTTTATGTCTAGCGCATCTCCAACAACCCAATTAGGCATAGGGAAATCTGTATTACCTACTAACTCTAACCCTTGAATCCTATTAGCCTGAACTTGGTCGGAACGTAATTCCATACCCGCATACTGATGATTACCATGTGCGGCAACAATTCCTCTTACAGAACCACCGCAGAAAGGGTCAAGAATATTACCACCTTCGGGGCAAAACCAATTATACATTAATTCAGTTAATACAGGGTCGAATATAGAAGTGCCTGTTGCTCTTTTCTGAAAGCCATCTTCTTCTTTTAGGGCGGCACTTGTTGTTCCGTCCTCATTCTTATGAAGCCATGCACTATTTTTACCTGTGCCTCCTCCGGGTATTGCTCTAGTATCTTTCTTAGTTTCATTCCATGTTGCTTTGTCTCCAATAGCGAATGTCTTAGCATTACCTTTTGAATCTCCACCTACCGATACTTCTTCATCACTTAAAAGAAATCCTTCTTTGACAAGTTGGTCTACATCATATTCTTTTTTACCAAACATATACTTCATGTTCGACTTTGACATAGCAATAAGTGCTTCACCCCTACCTAGTTCTGAACGAATACCTTTACGAGTCCACCAACGCTTTCGGTCTTGCCAATAGCCTTGGCGAGCATCTAATATACTGAAAGGCGGTGCGCCATATCTCTTTTTTAGTGGTGTTCTTATTATATGTTTTTCTAAACTCATTCTGCATCATATCCTCTGTTGTGTTTTTTCCAAGCCTCAAATAGAGGTATTATATCTCCTGACTCAAATATAGTGCCGGAGGTCATGTGAATTAGGAACGGTTCATTGTCGAAGGGTTCTGTTAATGCTGATATATCTCTTATATCTATCCAAGTTATACCTGTTGAAGTCGATACGGGTATTATTAATTTCATTCTTCTTCATCTCCATTACAGCATCCACCTGCGCAATCGTCGCACTGTGGTTCATAACAATGTTCACAATCCCAAGTATCATTTGCTCTAGTTTCTGAACCACAATTACAAATCATCCATGAAGAATCTAGTTCTCCGTTAAGCGTTACTTTACCTTCGTGTTGGTCTACTAATATCGTAGGTTTTGACTTATGTAATATACCCAAGTTGGTAGGGTTTTCATGGCAACACTCGATAGGAACGATAGCCAATAAACCTGCATCAACTGCCATTTCACCACCACTAAAATGCCAACAACCATCTCCTCCCGGAGAAGGATAGACTTCTATTTTGTATGTCTCTTCTGAAAGAGTTCCTTCATTCATAGTCCAATCTAATTCTGCTTCGTAATCTTCGTTTTGCTCAGCCCAAAGTAATTCACAAAACTCATGCCATCTATTATCTTCTATAACATAACAGGGGTCGCCTGTATAGTATTTGACTTCGTGTAATTCCACGAATCTCACCTCTTGATTACTGCCGCTTGGAATACCCAATCGCCATTGTCGAATACAATCAATAGTCTAATACCCTGTCCTTCCGGTCTAAAATCTATGAAGTATAGTTTGACCATACTATCATAGTTAGATAGCATTTGTTCTAAACCACCTTCAAAGGTTGTTGAAAAGTCCTCACCAAAAGGTGTATCTTCATTAAGTATTGTCTCAGTCTGTCCTTTCAAATCGCTACCGGTTAGAACGTATAATGTTTCTTTACCGTCGTGCTGAAAGGTATATTGATTAAGTTTCTGACCATTCATGTTATCACATCTTAAAGCCTCATGAAGAAGGTTAGATGATGTTTCAGCCATGTGCATAGGTAGTCTTTTAGACCCATCACGCATGATATAGCATCCGGCATCAACGTCTATTTGATTAGACATAGTTACCGATTTATCCTCCCACTGTGCGATTGTTTCTTGACTGTGTGGGAATGCTAGACTACCCGGCTCAGCAACTAATGTTGTTTGTTTACCCGAACTCTTTATTTTTAGCGAACCATTCATTTGAGTCATAACCACTTCTCCACTATGCGCTGATATAACCCCTAATGTTCTTTCGATGTCGGGGATAACTATTGCATCTTCATTTTCTGACCATGAACAGGGGATTGAAAACTTACCAAGACTCGTCTTACCATCTCTGACTAGACTTGTTGTGGTGGCACTATCCCCGTTGGGTCTAATAACACAACCAATAACCTGTTGTTGAGGTTTCGCATTCACGAATTGCTTTCTTGCTGTTACTTCTAATAATCTCTTGAGGTTTCCCGTCTTGACTAACATATTTGAATCCACCTAGTTACCACTTATAAAGATTACGTCCATTTCGACAAAGGTTCATCATTTTCCTTAGCCAATCTTTCTGCTATGACCGATATAGAGTTTTTTAATTCCCACATCTCATCTTGCAGTTGTCTTATCTCTACAAACATCCTATCCATGTCGTCAGCGACTTGATTAGTTTTATCAGACATTATATTAACTCTCCGAAACAATGCTTACAAATATAGTTTTCACCATCACAATTATAGGTCATAGTAGTCATCAGTCTGTCAGACCTTCCACACCTACTGCACATTCATACCAACCCCATGTCCGGTAGACCGTTCCATGTTACTTTGTTATCTTTAATTCTCAATACGTCATGTGAAGTCCCAACAAACTCACTGCCTGTTCCTTTCATTTCCTCTATGACAGCACGAACAACAAACTCACCTGCTTTAAGAGTTTTGTCTGCTTTGACACCTGCGGCCTCATCACCTTTTTGTGTGTATCTTGCTAAGAATATCTGCTGGCTCATATTACGTTGTGTTCCATCTACCCAATCCGGTTTTTCACCAACTTTCATAAGAACTTTTTTGCCTCCACCATCACCTAGATATTGTCTATGGTCTTTCAGATGGAAAGTAAAGAATACTCTATCTACCGGAAGTGCTTGAATACGGTATAATGTATCTCGGTATGTCTGATTACGCTCACGCCATTCTTTTTGATTGAATGAATCCCCTTCATCATCAATTACTCCTTTAGCAAGTAATGATTCGCGCATACTAAACTCGCACCACTTAAGATATGTTGAGCCACCATCACAAATAACTGCGGCAACTTCACCATCTTCACATAAATCTCCAGCGATTGTAACGAATGCTTTGACCTTTTTTACTAAACCATGCCACGATACTGTTACTCCATCTTCTTCAAATATAGAGTCATCTGTCTCATCAAACAGTTTAAGAACAATTACGTTAGGGTCATCAGGACAAACGAATCTGACCGTTGCTTCGGCTGAATTATCGAAGTCAAATATAATGACCTTTTTACCATCCTTAATTTCCTTTGGTGTTCTCGCTAGTGATAATGCAAGACCAGTCTTAGCGGTGTTTTCTTTACCGACCAAAGCCATGCGTATAGGTGTGGATAGTAACTTACGCTCAGCATTCTTGTTGAATAAATCCCTATAATGGTCCACAGTATAAGAAGGAGCGCCGGAGGCTTTCGCCCCCTTTGCCGCCGGTTGAGCCCAAGCCATGCTTAATCCTCCCATGATTCAGCATCGACCTGCACAGCGTCAATTGAATCCACACACCACCAACCATGTGTTGTGAATCTCATTTCGTCATCTCTTGATTTGTAAGTCTGTCCGACAATTAATACTTGTGAACCAACACCGAATGTTAATAGATGCTCATGTGCTTTAGGCACAACCACATCAACTCCGGGTGCGACACTTGTAATGTCTAAATCACCTAAGGTCACAGTATATCCGCCACGTTCGCGCGGGTCTATATGAACCACTTCACCAACTATTCCGACCCATTGGTCCCACCAATCTTTATCGTCTTTGTGGTCTGTATGGTATTGTTCTAGTGTTGCGAAAGAAGGTAGTAATCCACCGTTAGGGTAAAGACCGCCTAGCATCTCTGGTATAATACCTTCTGGTCCTGATTCTCCCATAGCCATTGGAGGTGCTGAGAATATTCCCGCCACTTCTTCATTAGTTACAAGGTCGCTTAGTTCTTTAGCATACGCAGTTTTACCGTCTCGTCCTAAACGAAGGCCGATTGTTCCGGGTCTGAAACTAGCATATTGTGTATCTGCTGTTTTACCATTTGCTCTAACACTGATAAGGAATGGGTCATCATTTGAACCAACCTTTCGACCTAAGAAGGATGATGTTCTTTCTTTCTCAGACATAGGTCTTGGTGCTCCGTATTTGAAGTTATTGTCTCCGCTTGGGAACTTAGGTGTAGTATTATTCCATATTAGATAGAAAGCATCTCCGTTAGGTAATTCCTTATGGATTCTAGGTAACTCGATTACACTAACCTCATCTATTTCATCATCTAATCCTGTCCTTGACATAAGACCGGCGTTAGCATATCTTGTATAACCTGCTCCACTTGCTTCGTAATAAACTATTGCTCCGTTTCTAATCTGCGCTTGTGTTAAAGCATCTTGAACATTTCCTCTTTGTGTTAATTCACGTTCTGTTTTATTGTAAGCAATTTGAGCCCAATCTTTGTAAGGTGGAACACGTATAAACATTCCCTCGAATTGTTCTAATCCACTCTTTTTAAGTCTTTCACCAATCATTTTTAATTGACGGCCTGCAACTCTAGCGGAAAGTATTTCTTGGGTAGTGGAATCTTTACCACTAGCCGCCCATGCCGCTCCGTTTTCAGCCATAACTTCATTCATTTTTGTGCGTAACCTCTCTTCGGCAACACCTAAGTTTGCCGCTAGGTCTTTTACTATCTGTTTCGTATTTATATCGGTCATTTAATCACCTTTTTCTGTCCTACTTCGCACACCCCGTTACCCCTTATAAACCATTGGGTTTATTCGCTTAGAAATCGGCAAAACTCCCAAATTACATACACTTCGGGAACACCATTTATTAGGTCTCGCCTTGCTTGGATGGATGCTTGGACTACTCTCATCTTGTTTTCATGGTTGTTCATGGTAGCATCGACTGCTTTTAAGAACACTTGATGTATCGCTTCACGAGCAGGTGCTACGCTAAGTATCTTGACCGCTTCGGGAACATTACCCATTTTGAAACACATGGTCAAAACTGAACCCGCATTGATTTCCGGTGTGCTAATAGAGGCTATGAATCCTTTACGGTCTATGGGGGATAAGTAAGAGGCCGCTTGAAGCGCACCGATAGCATTTCTCATATCACCACCATGCTTATTGATAATAACTTTCAAATCTTCTTCTGTCATCTCTACCGCTTCCATAACACAGATATGTTTCAAACGCTCCATAACTAAATCATCGGGTATTGGATTGAATGTTCTGACTTGACACCTTGACTTGAGCCAAGGAGATACTTTGTTCAAATCATTACAAGTAAGTATGAAAAATCCTTGAGCGTTTTCTATAACTCCTTTTAGTGCGTCTTGTGCTGTGGGTGTTATCCTATCTGCCTCGTCAAGAAGAAATATAGTTTCATACTGTCCGATACGAGACATAGGTCCTATATCATCTTCAACGAAATCTATTCCCCTTTGTTTCTTAGTCGAAGCATTAAACTCATGCAATTGGTAAAGTAATTCATCTGCCATGACACGAGCCATAGTTGTCTTACCACTACCCGGCTCAGGACTATGGAATAAGAAATGTTGCATCGGTGCATCACCATTGACAATCGCTCGCATTTCAGATACTACCGAATCCTGTGATAATACTTCATCCAACTTCTGTGGTCTATATTTTTCAGCCCAAATTACTTTCATTGTTTCACCCCATTAGGGAAATATTTCCATGTCTGCCACCATGCAGGTTCTGGTCGCCCACGTTCCCATTTAGCGAATGATTTGCTGTGGTAGTAGCGTCTGTATGCTGTGACCGCATCATCGTCTTTGTATTCATCAGGCATGGCTTGAGCGTATTCTGTAAAGCCAATGTTAGGTATCTCAGCCCACGCATAGTCTGATGTATCGCCATCGTCTATCTGTAATTGCGATAACTGATAGATGCCTTCTTCACAAAAGTGAGTCTTACCAAAACGAAGTGTATACTCACAACATAATTGTTCTGCGTGTTTGTGAAGCCACCACCAATTAGATGATGACTCACCTGACCAGATAGTGCATGGGTGATTTGGATAACCGCCTTTGAGCGGTGTGCCTTTTTTGGTTATAGGCATAGATTCTGAGTCTGCACCATGACGTAGTAATGCGCTACCTAGCATCTGATATGACTCAACAATCATTTTAGGGATATGCTTGTCGCACATCATACTAGCGGCTTTTCGTGGGTTTTCGTCTAGGACAAAGATGTTCATAACACACCCTAAGCGTGTTTCTTTATAATCATTTAGGAAAACGGGTGCATTCTAGGCAGTATTCAAGATGTTCTTCAAAGTATCTTCTCCTACCGCATTTGGTGCATTGTTTTGCACAGGCCGCTTCTTCCTTACTCAGTGCATTGAACGGTAAAGTAAATAGAATGTCGTTATAATCCCTAATCAATTCAAAATTAACTTCGTATTGTGGAACGCGCCTTCTCCTACCATCACCAGTAGTAATGATAACAGACTTTTCAGAATTAACCTGCGGATTACGAGATAGTATAGTTCCTAAAGAAATAGGACTAGGGGTGCTTAAGAGATTTAACCTATTCATAAGATGCGTTGTTATTTCCTGTTTGGTAAGTGGTTCATCCACATCCCACAGTATGTTAATCAATTCCCTTCTAATCCTTGCATTATACGCCGCCATTCTTACACCTTTTGTTCTTCTTCCCATATAATAGCCGGTCAATTGCCCTTTTTCTCCTGCTGAACCCCAAGACTTTCTTTTACGCCCATTATATGCCACTACCGTATGGGGTGAGGTAATTGTTCTTAAATGTTACTGTTCCAACCACATAGCATAGTCTGCGAGGTCGTCATACTTTTCAGTATCTCTCTTATTCAGATAATTCCGGCTACTAATTTTTGGTTCAAAAATATTGAAAAAAAGGTTTATAAATCTCATAACATAGATTAGCACAAAGATAATCAAAGGAGATAATAGGGCAAGTTGTATCACAACCATTCTATCAGCGTCTCCTTAGTTTTCTTTATAGTAGGTGGTGCTTGGTCTATGGTTCTTAACTTATTCCTTACTTCGGGGGCGTTAGCAACAATCATATCTGCATAAACATCGGTAGACCTGAATCCGAAGGGGATTATTGAATCATCCTTTATTTTCTTCTTAGGCCACGATACACTACTCTGTAATGCCTTCGTGCCAAAGACCAAAGCGGCTTTAGCATAATCTTCTTCCATCTGATATCTCGCCATACTTACTATTCTTTGTTCTTCAATCCCCTGCGGTCTATTGACTTTATGGAATGCTTCTGCAAGAGCAAGTGGGACAGGTTTCATAGCCTTCCATGCCCTGTTTCTATCTGACCACTTCATCATAGCATTGATTGGTGAATTGAAATTATTTTTACCCTTCTTAGCGGAATTATGGATTAGTATATTATTACCTTCACGAACACCCTTAATCCCCTTTCTAGGTATCACTACAAGACGATATTGCACCAATTCAGCCCATTCTTTTGCCATAGATAGGGGGAATGATTCACAATGTAAAATATAGGTAGTGTCCGGTGCTGTGGGGGGCGATGTCAGTTCACCATACATCAAAATATAGTCTCCGCTCCTAAAAGAAGCATCATCACCTGCGTAAATTATTACACCCATTATTTCACTCTCCCTACCGGTTGTTGTGGTATTACCCTATGGCCTCCGCATTCGGCACATGATTCTTTTCCTTCTTTGTGAAATATACTACCGCCACCCTTACATACAGGACATATTATCAATAATCTTGTAATACATATCTTGCATCTTATTTCCCCCGTTGTAATGTGGTGAATAGTATGCCTAGAGTGTCTCCACTTAGAACATTCAATACAATAACCTTTCCAAGAAAACTCATTCTTCTTCATGTCCTTCTTCATATACCCCATCTCCAAATCCTATTGTCTTAAACACATAGTCGGGATAGATAGTATGTTCACGGTAATTTGCCTTTGCTTCTAAACTCATTTTATTCCACTCATTATCAACAACGTCTGACCACCATCTGATACCATAAGCAAGACGAGGAACTGCAACGCGCATAATATCTAAAGTATGAAAGCAAAAGAATAAATCATGTCGGCCACCTGTTTCTGGTAGTGGGTGGTCCCTATCTTCCATATCAGGAAGAGTAACTGCGCTTCCTATTAGAAGAACTGGATGCTTACCTCCGCAATTACCAACTAATTCTTGTAGCACAGATTCTTTACCATTTTCGAGAATGGTCCCCGGCATTACAGCCACCACAGGATAATCCTCTCGATTTACACCATCAAAAGCATTAAAGTTCCACTCAACCGCATTATATTCTTCTTCACCGTATTTATCCATATATTCTATCTCCATTTCACTTAGCATATATTCTAGCCATGCCTTATACATAATAAGTCAGGCAGGCCAGCCCTTATAAACATAGCGTTGAAAGCGTCTCCATTGATGTTCCGTCAAACCCCATACTTCACGGATAGCAGTAGTTGTTACCTTATACTCACCATGATACCATTGATAACCCTCATCATTAAGAACAAACTTAATACCGTCCTCAACCATAAGATTCACAAGTGTTGGGAATACCTCTTTTGGTATAGGTTTAGTGGCTAAATGCTTATTTCTCTTACGCCACCTTTCCCTACCAACCTTCGGTAACATATCAGCGATAACATCAATATCAGTATCAAGCGTTTCAATATCTGCATCAAGAAACTTATATTTCGTCATCTGTTAATTCCTCATACGATACTTCTATGGCAGGGGCTTTTAATGTTGATACTCTTAATTCCACTTGGTCTAGTAATTTAGGATGTTCCTTCAATGTATCTACCAAGACATACATTACTTCATCCAATTGACGTTGCGCTAAGAGAAGTTGATTATCAACACCTATTTCCTTTTTCAATTGACCTGCTAACTTAAGATAGCCACCTAACTGACCTGTAAGTCTAGTTACATCAGCAATAAAATCACTATCTATGTATGTTTCATCTCTTTGGGCTTCTAATTCTTCAATCCACGTTGCTAATCTTTGAGCCATATTTTCTGCTAGATTGACAGTATTAATAGTGTCTTGTCTCATGGCTTCGATAAGCCCTGCTTTTAGTGGGTCATAATCTTCGTGGTCTGCTAAGTGAACATTTACTGAGCCAGGTAGCCAACCATATTTCTGTTCTAAGAAAGAAGCGGTAGTTTCGCCCCTGTATAATTTCATTTCCAACTCAACTTTATTAAGTGCTTCACACATAGGACAATCGGGAGGCGTAAGAACCCATCTAAGAGCGTCAGCCCAATCTCCTTTAGGACCCAAACGCATTAATTTTTCTTCTATCAATTTTCTTGTTTTCATTGTTCAACACTACTCCATTCTCCCCATTTTACTTCGGGTTTTGCTCTTTGTGGGGGTGTATCGTGTCCTATGCGACACATAACACCCTTTCTTCCTCTTCCTTCCTTGACTGTCTTAAACTCTTTATACCATGAGTTTCCTTCTAATGATTCTTCAATCCATCTTTTTGCTGTTTGATAGTCTCCGTTAGTAACCATTTTGGCAACTTCTTTCACAAGGGTAGACTTGGGCATATCACGATTCCAAAAGGTTGATTTGATTAACTCCATATCTGCATCCATTACTGTTCTTCTCATCCTAAGTGCATCATCAAGATACTTTCTCAGTTCATCGTTTATTGATACTTCAAAGACCGGCATAGGCTTATATGTTTCTTGCATCATCCAATACCCAACCATTAGTCTCCTAAACAAATCTGCTTCCCATGACCTAACGTCTTTATTTTCTAACCAATCTTGAACATCCTGTCCGAAGCGGACCTGAACAGGGGGATTTAATACTGCCTCTAACTGCCGCTTCATAAAGAACCTTCTTATTACTTCTCTTAAAGCATTAATCTTAAGTCTTTGGTCGTGTGGCATATTAGCCTGTTTTTGGTTAGCCCTCTTAAATGCCAATTCCTTTTGAGGGTTCATGTCAATATCAATGATAAAGAACCTTCTGTCAAGACCGGATTCTAATTCAAATCGACCGGGTTGAGTTCCGCCCCATACAGTATATCTTGTTGTATATCTGACCCAACCACTTCGCATAGACTTATTTACTCTACCATTATCGGTGGATGTAAGCATTTGATTCATCATATCTGTGCTGTGGTCTTTATTTCCCGCATCCACTAAACTGCTGAACTCTTCAAATCCTAAGAAGCCACCACACATCTCACGCGCAAGTGGTCGTCCAACAATAATCCCATCTTCATTTACAGACCCAAACATACCGGCTTCGGTTATACTGTTAGGTCCAATCATAGTTCTAAAACCTTCTCCTTGCCATCCTTTAGGATTCCAAAGCAGACCTGTGCCTTGTGCTAAGAATGTGTCGATTAAGATTGACTTACCCGAACCTTTCATACCTCTCATTAGTATATGTAGGCGTGTGTCAGCCGCTCTTGCTCCGGGTGTATAGAATGGGGCATTAGGGTGTCTCATAGGGCAGGGTTCGATTACGAACTCTTCACCTTCTGTAAAATCACAAGTAGCACACTTGTTCAAAGTATTAAATATATGCGAGCCAACAGAAGCAATAAATATCGGTATCTTATCTTCTAGGTCTATCAGATAATTCAAATCGCAGTAGTTTTGTGTTGCCTTAAATATATTCATTTGCTCACCATCGGTAAGCCACTTTCCTTTTTTTCCAATCTTTTTAGTCTCTTATTTTCGCGTTTGCGTGTGGGCTTATGGTTAGCACACACCCCATTTAGTATTAAACCTTTGGATGGAAATTAATTCTTTTTATTATTTCTGTAGCCTACAAAAAGAATAAAACGCTATACTACGCCCCTGTTTTAACTATTCTTTTATTACCCTTAGTAGGTATTTACTTACTACATACCGTGTAGAGTAGATATATACCCTACACGAAATAACATATATACAGAGTTTCGATGCACTGCGCCCCTGTTAATCTTTCAGTAGCAAATAAAAAGAATAAAAAGAATTGAACTCTAAAGCCTTTTTTTCCTATTTTCTTTCCAATTTGAATAAGGTGCTCTTGTAATTGTTTTTTGTTTCCAATCATTTTTAGGGTCATGCCTAATACAATAACCTTCGTTTTTCTCTAAATCTAACTTATAAGTCGCTAAACCCTTACAAGGTTTGCCTTTGACCGTTGTTCCTTTACATTGTGGGCGTATATTAGGGTCCTTAACACATTTACCACACAAACCCAACGGTGTTTTTACTCTCGAACTAGGTTTTTTATTAGGCTTAACAACACACCCACAACCTCTACAATAGTCTTGGTGTATTCTATGAGTAACTTTCATAGGTTTTATTTTATTTTCTCTTATGTGTTCGTTTAATACTTTTCTGCTTCTCATACTAATCCTTCCAACAGGCTTGCATCTCATAACCGTTAAACCACAACTCGGGGCTTACGGGATGACTACCGCCTTCTAATAATATAACATCTAAATCACCACTATTCTTAAGAGCAATTCTTAACCTTTCTATAAACCAATCAATACCTAAGTCAAAGCCTTCTTTAACAAAGTCATGCGGCATAGCGACTCCATGCGCTGAAACCCCTAAAAACATACCTATCTTAGTATATCCCCTAAGCATTATGTTTCTATCTAATTCTTTAGACCACAAAACAAGACAAGCCTCATTGACCGTTTTGTATTCACTACCTAACGAGTAATTAAAGTATAATTGTTTCGCCTCTAATTTGTTAGGTTTTACACAACCATTCCATTTGAAATTAAAGGGAATTGATGTAGTAAGTGGTCTAGGGCTAAAATCCCCGCGTCTAAGCATATAATTGATGCTAAACCTATTTACTTATAGTCTTATTCATAGTCTATTGGTCGCCATTCTGTGTTTTCACAATCGTCGAGAAAATGTAAGGCGTCTCTTTTTAGGCAATTAGGACAAAAATCTGGTCTAAACTCTGTTATAAGATAAAATTGGTCATAACAGTTGATACATTCCCAAAGAGTTATAGGTATTTCCTCTTCAATTTCGTCTGTGTTGTATCTACTCGTGAGAATGCCCCAAGTGGTCCTTTTTAGCCTTATTCTTAATAAGAGTTTGGTCGCCTTGTTTACTCGACAGGTCGCTATAAAAATTGCTCAAGAACTCTACCGAAATCCACCTACAATAGAGAGAAGAAATGTTTCATTCCTCTTCCTCTACCGGAAATAATTGTTCAGCCCAAAACTCGAATACAACCCAATTAAGACCTTGCTCAGCATCGTGATGTCGTTCTGCCTGTCTCAAAACAGCCATACATTGGTCATCATCTAAGTCCGGTCTTATCGACTTTACGTCGTCTGTATGCCAGAGCACTATTATGCTATTCTTGTCGTTCCAGTGTATGTTGTCGTATAACTCATTAATTTTCATCAAACTCGCTCCATTCTTTTTCTGTGAATACGACAACATTACCTAGAGGGTGTTTCTTACCTCCAACATAACTCGGATGTTGGAAGCAAAGAGGATTCATAGGCAGACCTTTTAGTATCGCTTCCTCATTTACTAAGGCATTTTCTCCTGTGCTGAGTATCATGTGAGTCACCCACCCACCGACTGCTGTTTGGAAATCTCTCATACACAAATACTCCATAGTGCCTAAGTCTTGCTCTACGCCAGTCCATCTCAATAATTTAACCACTCGAATCAACCCTCATACCATTACCACACTCAGGACACTTATACTCGTTATAACAATTACCGAGTCTGTTATGCACACTTAAGTCGCATTTACCTTGCTCTGCAAATTGAGTGCATCCAAAGTAATATAACTCGCATTCACTAGGTCTATAACCTAATACCATAATAACTCCACCTTCTGCTCCATACCACTTACATAATACTCTTTTAGAAGTTTTGTGTGAGTTGCTACCCCATACTTTATCCCACCAGAGATATAGTATATCATGCTCTTTATCGCCCCAAAGTCGCCAAAGTCTTGCCTCTTCATCACTACCTTTTTCTGCAAGTGTCACTCTTTTCTCATCTATATTAGCAAAATTAAGGAGATTATAGTATCTCGCATTTTTATGCAACTCCCAATCAAAATCTTCTCCCGTATTCATAATACGCTCCGAAGCGGCCACACTTCTCGCCATTCTTTTGATAGGGTCAACATCATAATCAAGTCTTTCTCTTTCGCTCAGATATGCTTTCTCAGTCATTTCGTGCATAGACCTACTATTAGGTGGACCAGCAAAAAGGTCTACCGGCCACATATCATAGTATTTTGGATTTGAGATAGTCTCATACCCCATTATTACCACCTCTTGAAATAAAAGACCTCAATCTATCTGCGACATCTTTTAGATGAGCCAACTGGACTTTCATACCTCTAATAGCGTCAATAATCTCTTCATCAGTAAAAGGCTCAGCATCCTCTAAAAACATCTGGTCTTTTGAGACATAATCCCCTACTTCTTCGTGGACCAAGTGCTTGAACTCTTCAGAATCTACATGACCAAAAAATATCTTTTCCATTTACTCTTCCTCCTCTTCTTCATCTCCACAATGTTCTCTTAAACTATCCCAATCAATAGTCGTAAAATCTATTAGGTCTGTGTAAAAGTGGGCTGTTGAGCCATACTCCTTCTTCATCATATCAAGGAACTCATCTTCTATCATTTCCTCTAGATAATCCACATCACTCGCAGTCTCAGGGTTATACCATAAATTGACGAGCCATGTTGCCCTATTTCTCCAACCATTTACTTCTCTATTACACATATTAAATCTCCGTTTAGTGCAAGAGGACTAAGGCTTTGGAGAATACCGGAAAGAATGTCTCTATGGAATGAATGCGCCTCAGCCCCCTTACACTACTTCTAAAAGTTAATAGTATATAAATAGTTCTATCTCTTGAGTTACCGCAGAAACTCTACCGTATATCTATAATTCTTTTGCTGTCGTCTCAAACAAATTATGAGCGGCACATGATACGCACTCGGGATGATTACACACTCTGAATAAGATAGGTTGGTAGACACCATCCTCAAAAGCAACAGGTCTAACATTACAATAGTCGCATACTTCCTCAGAAATCATTTCTCTTCCTCTTTTCTTTCGTCAGGTCGAGGCCAATACGGTTCTGTCCAGTCGGGAATAGGTCTCATTCTTCTTCCTCCGTTGGGAGTATCATGTTAATTATATCTCTTCCTGTTATTGGGCTCATTCTTCTTCCTCCATTAATTCTGTTGCTCTTAAAGCACCTAACTCATCAACCATAATACTTCTATCTCCAACTCTTCTTAGTGCCTCTTCTATACTAATCTCAATGTTTTCGACATTATGTTGCCAAGGTTCGAGAATATAGTTGACCGCTTTCTGTGCTTTTTGAGCGGCCGTCATCAAAAACTTTGGCTCCTTAGCAAGAACAGTCGCCCAATTGTTGATATACTCAACATTACGAAGTTCTCCTTGAATCTTAAAATTACCTAAGAGAAAGGCTGTGCCAAACTCTGCAATCAACTCTTCCTTAGCATAATCTTCACTCCCGAATCTATTACCGAGGGCGCGGTTAAGTCGAAGGGGATGACCCGTGCTATGAATAATCTCATGTCCTTTGACCGATAGGTAGTTTGCATTATCTTCAAACTGCTCATGAAGAGGAAGTGCTATCCTATCACGACTAGATGTATAAAACGCTCTATCACCGCCATGTTTTAACTCTATTTTACCTTTTCTCATAATCCACTGTGCCTCTGTTGCTTTTTGACCGTCAGGCATTATATCTCCGATGGCTTTAGCAACTCTATTAGGATTATCGACATAGTAATTAAGACAATTCTCAAGACTTAACTCATTTTCTGCAAACTCATCTGCTGTCAATTCTATCTCTTTCTTAGGGATAGGAGGAAGTCCTGTCTGGTCACGGTTGAATACCTCGAAAACACGCATCATAAGACTCTGATACATATACTCTTCAGTCTCGCCTGTGGTTTTATTCTTACGCTCACCGGCTCTAAGTCCCATTGGTTTGTAGAGAACAATACTCGTGCCTGTCTGACCTTTTTGAACACCATACCACTCTGTGGTGTGTTTGTAGGGCTCGCCTTTTCTGCTAACTTTTAACTCGAACTTGCCCTCTTTTATTGCGTGTTTTCTCGATTCCTCTTTCCAACCATTATATGTCGCCCAAGTATTAGACTCAAACTCCATACCGCTCAGCCAAAGTATCAGCGTATTAACTCCACTGTATGGTCTACCTTTCTGATTATGGGGCATAGTATCTCCACCGAGCATCTGCCAGCCCTTACTCCAACCATTTACTTCACCTTCTCTAATTTTACTAATGAAGTCGGCCGCTAATTTTTCCTCAAACTCTTTACGTTTTTCTTTACTCATACTTCTTCCGAAGTCTCCGCGCTTTGCCATACTACCTAATCTAAGTCATAGGATATAAACCTTTGTTGGTCTTGAGATATATACTATATCTCTACCGTGTTTTACTTAATAGACTTAGAGTATGAGTCAAGAACATATACCTCTTTTACTATCTTGGTTGCTCTAGCACCGCACTCTTTGCATCTGAGATGTTCTATGACCTCCCACTTTTTCTGGTCGTAAACAAAACCCTCTAACTCAAGTGCGCATCTATGAATCTCATTTTCTTTTGCTACCAATCATATCACTCCAAAGGTCAATAGACTTTCTGCCTGTTCTGGTCAATCTAGGGGAGCAGTGATGCAACGCTCCTTCTTGTCTCAATAACTTATGACACTTCTCGCATATATGTTTTGGTTTCTCAACTTTTGGTTTTCTCTTAGGTAACTCTGGTTTTTCTTCTTGGCCGACCTTGCGCAATCCTGAACTCGGACTATACTTCCACCACTCGATGGTCCCATCGGGGAGTTTGCCGCCATATTTGAGATTGACTATACCTTTTTGGTCGGTTGTATTGGGAACGAAGAGAATATACACCACCGCTTGCTCTTTATCGCCTTTTCTGAGACAACGACCAAGTGTCTGAACTCTAGCACGAGCGGAATTAGTGCCACTCACCATAATACCTAGGTCGCACGAGGGAACATCTATGCCTTCTCTAAGAGCCTTGCATGATAATAGAATACTCGAATCACCGTTAGCGAACTCGTCTAGTGCGCGGTCGTTTTCACCTTTGGAACGCTCGCCATGATATATCTCAGGATTTGTGCCTATCCACTCGGAACAGTCCGGCTCAGGAAGATTAACTTGCTCCCATGTGTGCTCACAATTTGGTATTACCTCGGGACATAAGCCTCGGTATTTATCGTGCATCCACTCTATCTGCTTGATACGCTCGTGAAATATCATAGTTTTGCTCTGTTCGTGAAGTCTCAGTATTTCATCCACTGCCTCGAATCTGAAATGTGCCTCATTGACAAGTCTCTTACGCTTCATACATAGGTCTTTGAATGTGGTCAATGCTGAATCGGGGTCATTTGGGTCTTGTCTCAGCGTGAACCAATTACTCGAACCGTATCTTTTGCGGAGAACGAATGAGATTCTTCTGATTTGCTGTGTTATCTCGTCATATTCTGACTCTTCAGCACGACTAAGGGGTATAGCAACCGCTCTAACCGTGAATGGGATAATAACTCCGTCACTCAAGGCTTGGTCAAACTTGTAATTATACACAATAGGTCCGCAGAGATGTGATACAACGGTCAAACCGCTATCTTCTCTAGCAGGAGTTGCACTAAGACCTAGCACCGCAGTATGGTCATTATTACGAATAGCGTATTGTCGGAAATCTGAGCCGATGTTATGGCACTCATCAACAACAATGAGATGTGGACCATCCACTTCGGGCAGACCTTTTGCCGCAGTATTCATGGTCACAATAGAGATTTGTCTGAAATCTGCTCTACCGCCACCAAGCATACCAATTCTCATGTGCGGAAACGCTCTAACCATGTCTCCGCGCCACTGTCTCTGTAAGCCCCTAGTCGGAACAAGCACAGTGACTCTACCGGTTGGGTTAGATTGAAGCCAGACCCATATACACTCTGTTGCTGTAAAGGTCTTACCTGCACCGGTCACGGCAGAGATAATACCACGAAACTCTTCATCACCGGACAAGTTCTCGCCTGTGCGTGGGTCTTTTGCTATACCAACTCCAGCCCAAGCCTGTATCGCTCCTTCTTGCCATAGATATAGACTCATTTCTTTGTGGTCTTGATTATGTAACTCTTTTAATCTATCCGAAACTCCGGATGGTAAGTTTTCTCGTTCAATCATTCTTCTTCACTCCCTAATTCATCATAGAACTCGGATTCTTCCCTTCGCTCTTCATCTATACTGAGAAGTATAAGGGCAACTCTTTCAATATCCGAGGGCTTAAGATAAGACACTCCGTTATCGCAGTTCTCTGGTAAGACCTTAGAACAGGCTAAACTCATGAGTTTCATAGCACCGTATGCCTCCATACGGGCTGACTCATGTCTAGACCACCTCGCGTAAGGATACATCGCTCCGCCTTTTCTATCTTGAGTCACTTCTGAACGGGTCTTGTAAGATTTCCACTCGGCTGTCTCCGGTATAGCGACCACATATCTATGGTTACTCGGAACACCTTGAAACAACTCTGATTTGCGAAAGCCTTGCTCGTTAAGGGCTGAACCCCACTCGTCTTTTTGTTCTTGACTCCATGCCTTATCAGAAGGGTCATAGAGTTTATAGAAAAGATATTTAGTTTGAGTTATAACATTCTCTTGTTGTCTAATGAGAAAATCCATTGGTTGTGCAGGACCATAATCTGATAGGTCATCTTCTGCTGTCTCTGTTTTCATTCCGCTTCGCCTCGCATACTACCTAATATTCGTTCTATAATATAAAGTTTTCTAGGTCTGGAGTTAGCCTTAATACTCAATAGTTTCGACAGCATCATCATCCTCTCCATAGTGGTGGTAGTGGTGGTGTCGTGCTATAAACCCTCCAACCTTAGAAGCAACTCCAATAGCATACGCCTCACAGTGAACACATCTCGATATAACAATAGGTTCATTGTAACTCGTCATGCCGTTTTCGACTGTAATAATCTCTGTAGTGTCTACGTCATTGAGGTTGTAGACTTTTTGTTGTCTCATCTCGCTATCAACAATAACGACTTCGGGTTCTAGGAAATCTCGTTCTGATTCGCTCAGATTACGCATTTCGTCGGTTGTGATAATAGGACGAGTAAAGGTCTTGTTTTTCTGTGCTACCTCTATACCACACGGAGCACAATAGAAATTGTCGTGCGCATATAACTCTACCGGCTTATCACAATCCTCCTTATTACATCCCAATCTCATATTATCGCCTCTTTTCTGCACAGCCTCACGCCCGTCATATCTACTATTTGTATTACCTAGTTATTAATGGTTTGCATCTCTTGAGATATCTAGCGGGACCTGAGACTACCGTCCCTTTTTGGTTTAATTGCGAGCAACGACTGATTTGTGCCTACTCTCTAAAAGAGTAGGATGTAATCCGGTAGAACTCAAGAGTCACAAGGGTATATATACTATGAACATTTATTAGTAGATATGCGAAGCGGAGGAATACGAAACCCGCAGGAGGTGATAATTTATGAGTAAGCAAACAGAATCAAAAGAGACTGAGAGTAAAGTTAATACAGAAGAGACCGAAGCAGTTCCTCTTCCATCATGGAATAAAGGAGATATAGCAACACATGGTCATTCTGAGTATGACTTATTCGGAGTAAACGGCCTTTGGCGAGAAAAAGGGTGCAACGAGATTGGTGGTATGAAAGTGAGAATCTATCTATCAGCAAGAGCCGACGCACCTATCTGCAATCGACCTGACAAACATACAGTCGTTATCACCGGAGTTCATGAAAGTGGTAAAACAGACCTAAATGTGAGTAAACTTCAGAAGCATGGAGCAGCCAACCGTAAGGAGGCACTCAAACTAGCGAGGCACCCTGCAACATGGAGCAAGAAAGCACAAGTCATAGTCGATAAGATTGCTGAGGCCAAAGCGAAAGCAGAGGAAGCAGCAAAAGCAGAGACAGAGTCAAAAGAATCTATCAAAGAAACGGTAGAGGCTTAGGCACGAGCACATTGGGATAGGAGACCAGATTCACAATTCAAAAACTCCTATTCCATAACTCAGCCCTGTGTGGGTGGCTCCGCCCCCACGATAGCAGGAGAACAGGCAGAAAGAGCCGAAAAGCCGCGCCATAGAGCGGTGATGGTGGAGTAAACATTAAGGAGGCGAGTCTACATAAACAGGTGGTAGACCAAACCGTAACCGAGCCGCACACTAAACTCTTCTTGAGTAAAAGGGCTACCCGAGTATCTTGGGAGACGTTCATTGAAAGAGACAGAAATGTAACGAGAAAGTGAGACTAAAACAGGCGGTAATAAGTCGGATAAGCCTCCACCTAATACTCCTTTTGGGAGGTCAAGGAGAAATGCTGGGTAGGCATACTGCAACCGACCTTCCACCTTTCTTCTCTCAAGGGGCGGGAGACGAGAACCCCTACCTTTGTAATTAACGGTAGAGCAAAAATAAGAATTGCTCACCCTTGTAAGAGAGAATGACGATATCTCTACCGCCAAACTTTTAGGTTTGGTTCTCAATAATGACCCGGTTCACCATAGCAACTCCAACAGTCTCTATCGCTACCCGGAGCTCCGCTACCACCATACTGTTCAGTCGTATAGCAGGAGCATTGGCGAGCAACTTCTTCTGTGCTCATACCTGCAAATAATGGTTGACCTATTAAATCAACTCCACCAACAGGGTAATCTCCATGCTCTTGGCCTTTACGCTCACTTCCACATCTCATACAAGTATAATACTCACTTGTAGCATGAACAGGAGCACCACGCATCTCTTGATACCCACGCTCGTAATATGTTCTCACGGCTAATCTATTTTGACCATGTTGGTCGCAATCGAAACAAGTCGCATATTTATTACCACTCTTAGGTCTACCGTAAATAGCATCCACTATTTGCTCATCCTCTAACATCTTCCACTCGAAAGGTTTCTCTAACTTATGTGTTTTGAGACAATAGTGTTTGAGCTCAAGGCTTTTCCAGTCGTCGTTATGCGCAGGTCTTATATCCTTTGTCTCTACCTTAACCATAACATTTCTCAAGAAATATACGACTTTATCAAAGGCCTCTATCTTAGTATCTCGAACATATTTGTATCTGCTCCAATCTTCGAGGTATTCATCTTCCTCTTTGAAAGGGTCTTTCTTAGCATGAGCAAAGGTAAGACCATACTTTAAGTCCTTCTCTTTAGGCTGTAATCTCTTTGCTATCTCCATCGAATATGTAGTCGCCCAATAAGACTCTAAATCCAACTCTTTTTGATATTCTTCTCTAAATACTAGAGTTCCGTATGGACCACCAAGCGGTGTATGACCACGACTAGGCATATGTTTTACTCTTTCTAAGAAAGACTCGTATCTTACGACCCAAGCCTTCTCATCCTCGCAATCATGCTTATCTGAGATAAAACTATTGCTTCCGTCGTGATTCTGACATATCTCGTATAGTTCTCTTAATATTGAGAAACCTTCACCAAAGAGCTCGAATACATGAGCCCACTTTTCTTTGAACTCTTCATTGAATGTAGTCGCCATAACGTGTTCTCTATCCCACATCTCTTGTTTTATGAGTGCTAGGAACTCATCCACATTATCATGACCAAGTTTAAGCATCTCATCCGACACATCTTTTATCGCAAGGGTCATAGCCTCTTTATCCGAGTAAGGTATTAATTCTCTTTTATCTGACATTCTCTATCACCCCCTCGAAGTTTCAGGTCTGTCATCCTATCGTTCCTCCTACTGAGAGGTAATGCCCCCTGCGAGTTCCCCATACCCCGCAGAGGATTTTCGTAATTCCGCTCGCCGCTCTGGACAATCAATCTCTAAGGAATGATGTGTCGCAGATACGGTGAGATACAACGCTAAGGTCAGTCTTACAGTCAAGACCATAATCGTTCTCGTCTGTGCAGGTCATGCTTCTTACTGTGCTCATAACTATATCGTGGTAGCCTTTGATTGCTCCATCGACTTCTGGTCCGCCCAAGTCTGAACCTGAGTCACCTATGACCGATATTACTGCAACTCCTAGCCTGAAGTCGATTGAATCAAGTGTTACTCTATCATCAACCCAGTCGGGTGTCTCATCCCATCCGAAGTGCTCGTATAGGTTAAGTGGCTCTATTGTTGCCATCTCTTCCTTAGTCGTATCAACTATCTCAACATCACTTTGGTCAATTAACAGTGGTAGTAAGGCCTCTTTGAACCATTCTAACTCACCTCGTAAGAAGGTGGTCACAGTATCGTCTCCGATACGCAAACCTTGTGTGCTCACATACTTTGTTGTCTCATTACCAACATCTCCATCGTGCTCACCAATCCAACCATTTCTCTGCATCTGAAACCCGAAGGTCGCATTGATGCTCTTAAGGAAGAACTCGCTTGCAGGTGTCTTCTCTTCTTTGGTGTCTCCACCTAAAGGAGTAAAGTTAATTGTTACTCTGCGTCTAGCATCTCTTTCCGTTTCTTGCTCTATTGTTTTTATATTTTCACTCATATTCTATGACATCTCCTCGGCTTCCGCCTACACTACCACATTATAGTTCTAGTATATAAATAGTTCTGACTCTTGAGTTATTAAAATAGGTATCGCTCAAGAGTCCACAATCTTTATATGTAAAGACGTAAATTGGTAGATATGGCGGCCGTTGGAGGACTTATGCGATTAAGAGTTCGTATTATGACTGAGAAATGGTGCTATGAGGAGTGGGATTACCTATGACCGATATACACAAAGAGATACTTGCGTGGAGAGCGCATATGAAAAAGGAGAGGCTTGCTAATGACTGAGTTCACACTATTAGACCATTATTATCTGAGAAGATTTGGTTTGACCAAGGAGGAATATGAAAATGCTAACGACTGAAATAAGAGAAGAAGTCTATGACGAGTTATCCAAAGATGACGGAGTTAGAGTTTTTAACTGCGGACCAAAGTTTCTTGCATACTGTCGAGCAAAGCATATAGATGTAGTCGAACTTTTTGAGGCGGCGGGTGTTTTGAGTGACGAAGAAGAGTAAGAATCTTAAGTGCTCAATCTGCAAGAAAGAGATAAGAGGACCTAAGCATCCTTTTACTGAGCAATTATTATTCGATGAGGGTGAGTATATGGGTAATAATCCCGCTCCCTTCGATTCAACTCGTAATAAGCGAGTGTGCGATATGTGCGACAGCGTATATGTTCTCCCTGCGAGAATGGGTTATGATGTATTCTCAGAAGATTGGGAGAAGCGCACCGAGTCATTTAGATTTGGTATGAGAATGTGGAAATCACGACTGAAAGCGAGAAAACTGATGTATGAGATGGGTTTCGACAAACCATCTCCAATTTACATCGACAAGGATGACCCTACACAACAATTAGACCCGACAGGAAAGCCAATATGACGGTAGAGTGGGGCGGGAGAAATATCTCTACCGCCTTTTAGGTATATGCCGAGCACTGAGACATGTAGATATGCAGAGAAACTGCATCGAGAGGATTTACGCTCTTTAAGTATTCTCAATGTTTCAATCCCTTACTCCAACTTCATACTCAGATACTTGCTCTTCTAAGCACTCTTGGCACATGAGAATCCAGTGTCTCTCATTTGGATATGCGTTTCTCCATGAGTCTGGTAATATAAGGAGCCTTAGATATACGGGCTCTTGATAGTTCTCATCCCCACCTTCATGCTCTTGTGGAAAACGAGAACCTATCTGACTAACTCCACATGATTGACATTTCTCTGTGTCCGACCTATCGTCTAACAACTCTTCATCTCCAACCTTGTTAGGACTCATTCTTTCCATGACTCCTTTACAATATCCGTCATCTCTTCATCATTCTCAATTAAGCACTCAGGACATAGAAAATATATTTCTCTAAAAGCATTAGAGATTAGGACAGTATTCTCATCCTTATGTTCTCCACAGTTCTCGCATTTATTCTCTTGAAATCTCCCAATTATCTTATGATATCTCGGAAGTGATAATACTCGCCTATCTATTCTCCCATGATGTAATGACTCTGATTGTTCGAGACATTTCGGACAGAAGGGAGCAAACGTGCAGTTATCTCCTATCTTTGCTCCTTGTCTATATCTCACAATCATCGAGTTTACGTCATAAAGACCTATCATACAGTCTCTATTTTTACATCTCGCTATTACGCTGTCTCCGTTATGCTTCGCTCCGTTAGTTTGCATCTCTTTTTCTATCCACATTTCTCATTCACATCTCCATATATTATGGCACATCTCGCATAGTTTCAATACTCTTTTAGTTTCTTTCTCGTCAATCCAATGAGTCCACGTTCCACACGAGCAACCATCACAAATCTCTTTCACTTCCCATAACCTCTCATCAGCGTCATATGATATAAAGATTTCCCACTCACGAGACATAGGCTCAAGAGTCAGAAAAGTTTATATCTGATTACTTAAATGAGGTAGTGCCGGAAGGCGGAGGATAATGATTAATATGAGAACAGTAATGCAGAGAAATATACCAGAGAAATACCTTAACGAGTGGGGTTATCCGAAATCGGAGCACTTCAAGTCTCACCATAGACTCGCACCACTCTACGAGTCACGATGGGAGCCAATCCCACGTGAGAATTACCACAGAACGACTTGCCGTGAATGCGGAGTTCTTGGTTCAGAGCATGGCCTTTGGCGAGCAGTTGAATATGTTACGCTAGAGAATGCTCCCGGATGGGAGTTAGCCCATGTGAGATGCTTTGATTGCGGAGACAATCTTGTTGGAAACGAGCCTTGTGAAGAGTGCATGGGTTGGAAAGAGCCCAAAGCATCGAGACACCTTATTGAAGAGCCATCTGATGAAGAGATGGAAGAACTAAAAAGAGAAGGACTAATCGGAGCAGATGCGGTTGACCTATTTTGTCATTGTGAGGAAGAAGAATGAGTAAAGGTCAACGATGTATGGAGTGTGTTGGTGAGGGTAAATGGTGCTACTGGTCACGAATGCTGAGTTGTGATAGAGACGGGGCTGACCAGCCTTAAGCAACTCCTTTTATGTCATAACCGAGCGATTTTTTGGTCTACCGTATTATCCACTATTTCGGGAGCGCTCGTGAGTTAGAAACCTTTATATCTGATGACGATGATGAGGTAGTGCCGGAAAGGAGGCCTAAAAATGACAATGAGAAATATAGACGCAGAGACAGAAGAAAGAGATATACAAGAGACCCTTGTAAATCGTGAGTGGCTTCCGCTAGGAGCCATGAATGGAGTTAGAGTGATAACAGAATACCGAGAAGGTGTTTCTGCTGGCTCTAATTACATCAATCTCACATATAATGATTGGGAGTCAAGAGAAGTGGCAACATACCTCAGGGAGAAATGCCATGTATCTGACCCAGACTTGGAGCAGAAAATTGAGTGTAAGAAACAGACACTCAATGATTCGACCCACATGGGAGATATGAGATTTTTAGCACGAGATACAGGGTGTAAGAGTGGGTGGTTCAATAGAGCCAATGACAGAGCCTATTTAGTGAGATACACGTCAAGCCGAGTGTATCTTGGACCACAAGAGGGTGGCACTTGGGGGACCCATAGGATGCCTAGAGCAGTTATGGTTTTCCGAGATTACCAAACAGCCGAGAAAGTTAAGAAATACCTCAAAGAGATAAACAAGGAACATTTCGAGCCAGATTGGAAGTCTCTAGGGCATGACGAGACAGTTAGTTCGACTTACCCCGAGGGATTCATTCCGAGTATGTGGGTTGGCTCTAAAGAGACAACATATATTGTTGAGCCTGTTATTGGGATGGGCTCTATTGATACGAGTAATTGGCATTACGAGTGATTATTATGAGTTACGAGCGAAACAAGAATACCGACTGGGCTCAAAGATGGCAGAGCGAACTGCATAGAGATACAAGAGAGTTTGTATCTTTGAGTAAGTTGCAGGAGATATTCAGTAATGAGTATGATAGACTCCACAGAAGCGACGAATCAAGCGAGTTTGTTAGAGGCTTTATGAACATGAGCAAAGAACAATGGGAGTCATGGGAAGGAGATAGTCATGGCGACCCTGACCTTTACATATACCAAGAGAACCACAATAGAGCGAAGCGCAACACGACCAACCAAGTATATGAGTTGTATTGGTCAGCGTATGAGAAACAGCAAGAAAATATTACGGTAGAGCCAATTGTTGCGAGCGATAATGTTGATGACCTAGTTTCCCAAATGGAGAAAGCCTGCGAGCAAGCATTTGAATCTCGCTTATATGGTCAAACCAGAAATTGAGAGACGGGGCGGAGAGATAAAGTAAGCATCTCTTTCTGCACAGGCGACCAACCACGTTTCTCTATCCTCTCAGCATGATTTAACAGGAGCGCTCGTGAGTCACAAGGGTTTATATAGTAAAACGAACATAGAGAGGTAGGCGGGAAGCCAAAGGAGAAATGATATGACGAGAAAAAGAATAAGCGAGATGAATGAAGAAGAGCTCAAGGAGAAATATGACATATTGGTCGAAGCATTGACCAATGAGATGGGTGGTGAGTATTTACCAAGACTCACCGATATGCGAGAAGAACTCGGATATACTGGTCTGGAATATGTTCACGACCCTGGTCATGAATGGGATGAATTGAGCAAAGAGACAAGGGCGGCACTCAACGTGGCTGGTCTTGAATATGGGATGGTCATGCAAGACGAACTCGATATAACCGACCTAAACATTGGGTCGTTTCAACTGAGTATTGAGTCAGGGCATTGGTGGCTCACGGCCGCGAGATGTTATCTGTATGAACTCACAGGTCAGATGGATTGGAGAAAGGTTATCCGAGAATCCGACCCGTATTAATTGAGCACACAGGCGGGAGAGCCGCAAGGGGCTCCTTTTTAATACCCCCGAGCCATAAAATGCTCTCTCAAGAGATACAGAGTTCTCAAGAGTCAGAATACTTTATATAGTTAAACCCCGATGAGGGAGTAGCGGCGGAAGCCGAGGAAAGGTGTAAATGAGAAATGAAATTGAGAAGTAATGA
>Ga0209337_1000092_pt1 | contig 75535 bp, 68 predicted proteins | sample LinPmetageLP53_FD_184044 | JGI IMG/M metagenome (GOLD analysis project Ga0209337, IMG submission 184044) | Marine viral communities from the Pacific Ocean - LP-53 (SPAdes) (version 2) | ecosystem: Environmental > Aquatic > Marine > Oceanic | place: Pacific Ocean | collected 2010-02-08
CAATAGGGGTACTGGGGAGGTGGGCTATCCAAGAGGGTCAAAGGGTACAGCGTAGCCTAGACACTCCAAGCCCAAAGCCCCCTAGTAAATGTCCCAAATGTACCTGTGGTTCAGACTTGAGTGTCTGAGAGTACTGAAGAATACTGGAATTTGAGTAGACTTGGCATCTGGAATGGTGGGCCAGTGTCTCATATATAACATGTAACATACATACGCCTTCCTAGCGAGCCCTGCAAATTTTTTGCGGGGTTTTTTCGTATACACCCATCCCCTTGCCCCCCGGATTGTTCATAACTTTCGGGTGGAATGCTAGCTAGTCTGGTGAAAAAGGGGTACCTTTATGGGGGGGGGACTATATATAACACCCCCGGCACGTAGAATTGTTCATAACTTTTGGAAATAATCGTGGAAATAGTTGCTAGTCTGGTATATTTTCCTGATCTTTATACTGTAAGATATAAAGATAAACACTATGAGAGAGTTAATTAAGGCAGATCCAGCCGAGTTTTTCGGGTCAATAGCAGTATTATTCATGATATTTGGTGCGTATTACGTGGCAATTCACATAGGATGCCCCTGCTAATTGTTCATAACTTTAAAAAATAAATGGTAAATACGTTGCATATTCCAATAAAAAGGCGTATATTTAGATATAAATAAACAAACACACACTATGAGACAAATTGTAAAGATTGAATTGGACGGTACCAAGATGGTAGCTGTCGGCCTAGACGGCCAAGAAGTAAGTGGTATCCTATATGGAACCAGAAAACGTGCTCTAGAGAACCAGAAGGTACTAGAGAATGTGAACGGTAAATGGAAAGCTATTGACTCTGCGGAGTGGTATGCTGCAGTTAAAGAGTATAATACTCCTGTGGTACCAGATGGTATTCCAGCAGAGCATGCAGAGGTTATGAACATGATACACTCGTCATACAGCTTAAAGCCTAAATCGCTCATGATGAATGAGCTGAAGTGGAAGTATTTAATCAGGTCTGCAGTACGTGGTAAGAACATCATGATGGCCGGTCCTGCGGGATGCGGTAAGACTATGGCTGCAAAGGCTCTTGTTAACTCATTGGATAGACCGGAGTTTTATTTCAATCTAGGAGCTACTCAGGATCCTAGAGCTACCTTAATAGGTAATGTTACATTCGATAAAGAGAAGGGGACTGCCTTTTCTGAATCACTCTTCGTAAAAGCCATACAAACTCCGAACGCTATCATACTAATGGATGAGTTATCAAGAGCGCATCCTGACGCTTGGAACATTCTAATGACTGTTCTGGATGAGGGTCAGAGATATTTAAGACTGGATGAAGCAGAAGACCAAGCTACTATCAGGGTAGCAGACGGTGTTACATTCATTGCTACGGCTAATATAGGTAATGAGTATACTGCAACCAGAGTAATGGATAAAGCATTACTAGATAGATTTACGATCATTGAGATGGATACTTTGACAGCTACTCAGGAATGTGATCTATTGACTATGTTATTCCCTCTAGTACCAGTTAAGGACTTGGAAGGGATCGGTGAGATAGCAGCTTTATCACGTCAAGAAGCATCAAATGAAGTACCTAGAATAGACGCTGGTATATCCACTAGAACGTCTGTAGAGGTAGCTTCTCTTATGTTTGATGGATTCACACTGTCAGAAGCGTCTGAAATAACGATATACCCACAGTATAATAACGATGGGGGAGTGGACTCAGAGAGAACATTCATGAAACAACTAGTTCAGAAGTACTGTGATGACGGTACAGATGAGGACTTATTTAATACAGAGGAGGTAGAGCAGAGCTCAACCGAGTCGTAAGACATACATAGTAGTGTGTGTAGAGAGGTAATCACACATGTCAATAATCCATTGTAGAAGATCTACGTGAGGATGAGGCATGTGTGATCGCCGTCTCAATTGTAAAGGAGAAAACGAATGGAAGAAGTTATAAACATATTGGGTAGCCCAAGTCCGTGGCTCATGTGGGTGAATCTAGCAGTGATCAGTGTGCTTTGCTGGGTCATAGAGAGGCTAGCCAGCAAGATAAAGCGTATGGAGAAGAACATAAGTCATATGGACCGGGGTATAGCAAGGCAGTCACAAGCCATCACTCAGATAGTGAGGAAGGTGTACGGAACAGAAGGTCAGGTGGTCAACTAGGAAGTTATGAAAAGTTATGAACATTTCAGGGCACTAGGGAAATATTTTTTTTATAATAGCCACACACAGCGGTGTTTATATCGACCTCAATTTTTTTACTATAAGGATCGTAGACATAGCATCCGTACCACGGACCAAGTATACGAAGTCCCACAATCAACGCTGGCTAGCCGGCATTTTAAATGAAAGCATACATACTTATATACAATGAATAAAAGAACATAAACACATTCTGACCCCCAAACAAAGGAACCCTGATCTGGTTCCAGAGTTACCCCAACAACGTCATAACTAGATATAAGTCCAATATAAACTTGGCTCGTATTACGTCGTGCGGTTATCAGGGAAAGAATTAAACAAGCTGCTGGAAAGGTTAGCCCGCAGTAGGTTATATTAATTATTAACACTAACCATTAACACAGAGGAAAGAAACAATGAAAAATCTTTTAATGACTATCGCTCTAGCAGTAATTACAATTGCAGCTTCAGCACAGACAAAAGGTGATTGGTACGTAGGAACAGGCGACGTTGCAAACGTAGCATGGACTGAATGGTCTTTGGCTCCAACAGTAGGATACGGTGTAACCGATAATCTTATGATTGGAATGTCAGCGGCACAAGCAGATTCTACAGCTGATCTAGATTTGGACTTCCACGCAAGATACTTTTGGAAAGGATACTTTGCTTATGTTGCTACAGACGGTTTATCTACGGATAACATGTCTTTAGGACTAGGTAAGATGTTCACGATTCATAAAGGTGTATTTGTAGATCCTAAAGTTGTATATGATGTAACAGCTAAGACTACAAACTTGACGTTGGGATTCGGATTAAAGTTTTAAGTTAACGTAACTCGGTGCGCTAGTATTTAGTGTATCAATTTAAAAACAATGGAGATTTATATTATGGATAACGTAATTAAATACATCACAGGATTCTTTGCAGGATTAGCTACAGTTTTATTAGCAGTTCTTCCAGTAACAATCTTATGGACAGTTCTAACGGGCGGTTCAGTATTCGGAATGGATGTGATTGCAAACCTTACAGGTCTAGTAAATGGATTTGGTTCAGGTGGATTTACAGGATTAGTTGTATTACTAATCATCATGTCATTCTTTGTTAAGAAGTAATTCTTAGTTAAATGACCATCACGTGATAAAAGAAGCCCCTCCTTATAGGAGGGGTTTTTTATTCTTAATAATTTGTTAATGTTTAGTTAATATGTCTTCTGGAGTTGGATTGTATTTATTAACATGACAGATAAAATAGACATCTCCCCACTTGTATACGTTGTTCTGATGGTAACAGTATTCGCTTTGGCACTCTAAGCGGCCCGCGCTACCGATCCTTTCCTGTTCATAACTTTCCCAAACTCCACGAAAAATAATCCACCAAACTGTTGCATATTCGGATAAAAAGGGGGATCTTTATCTTGTAAAGATAAAGAGATTAATAAATAATAAAAATAGATATGACAAAGAACAAAGAAATTAAGTACGGAATCGAAATTACAAAACCACATTCAACTGCAATGTACGATCACAATGATCTAGTTGCAGAAAGCATGAAGCGTAACATCACGAGTGCCTGGGCTGATGAAATGATCAAGTTCAGTAAGACGGATGAATGGCCTTCAGCTGCAGCTCGTGATTCTAAAATGAATGATATACAGAGTAGCATATGTGCTACTGGTTTCGGTGATGGATTTACTATCGACGAAGTTCATACAGACTTTATGTCTAACTTGAGTGATATGGCTAACTGGCAATTGCATGAAGAGTATAGCTACTTACAATTCAAAGGACATGTTCCTAGAACTCACTTCATGATGATAGGATTCAATACGCAAGAGTGGCCTGCAGGAACACCTGTCAATTATGATTACACTAATGCGAATGAGTTATCTCCTTTTGCACCGAGTGTGCAAGTAAAGTAATTGTTCATAACTTTTATGAAATTAATTGCATGAATAGTTGCATAATTGAAATAAAAGGGGGATCTTTATCTTGTAAAGATAAAGAGATTAATAAATAATAAAATATGAAAACATTAACAATTACAAAATCCCAATTCAATAGATATGAAGGGTGTAGATTAAGTGGAGCGACTAATATGTTTGACTTAACTAATGTTAGATTGCTAACTGGTTTGGATAAGAAACAAATCATTACAATCATGGAAAACTACGATAAATTAAGTAATCAATATAAATAATTAAATATGACAAATGAATTGCCGAAAGGCTATGAGGTAGTAGAAGTTTCAGATGGGAACGGAGGCTACGAGTATCAAGTACAAAAGATTGATAATGAAGATTGGTGTCACTACTCAGGGATGCCATCACCGAAAGCGTATGTAGCTGATCAGGACTTCTCATTGTTTAACGATAGTAGTTACAATGATGTGTTCAATACAGTAAACGAATTTTGGGCTGATGAAGATGCTCAAGATTCTAAATGGGGTAAATATAAAATATAAAGATATGAATAAGAGTGAAATGATAAACTTGCTGTATAGTATGAAGACAGACTTACAGTTCTTGAAGAGAGATCTACAATTTCGTAGAGATGGTAACAATGTGGAGCATGTACTTGAGAAGTACGAAGATGATGATTACAAGTTTGCTTATCAATCGGGTGCATTTCAAGCTATGGCTCAGATGGATAATGATGCATTCGATCAAGCAGTCAAAACCATAAATAGTATTCAATTAAAGATGGAGCAAGTATAATGAGGAAGCCTAAGCTTAAGCCTAGAGGCGGACGTACTGCATTCAATTGGTGGAGACGATTCAAGACGCATAAACCTTTATCAGCCAAGCATTCTTTGCTTGATAGAATAGAACATGGAGACTTTGAGTATCCAGATCAATTCCAACAAGCTCAGTGGGAACTAGATTGGGCTCAGGAAGAGTGTGATGTATTTGCATCTAACTATAAAGGTAAGGATGATCCAAAAACTGATACACTTTATATAGATATTGAACGTAAAGGTAGGAAGCGTTATAACAAGTTATTTGAGAGCGCAATGAATACAGAGCAAGCTAGATTGATGTTGCTCCGTGAGTCGCTTGCTAAACACTTCTACACAAGGAATGATGTCATCGATTATATAATGGAATCATTTACAGGCAACACTAAACAGCTATTTGAATATTGCAAGAAAAATGTTGCTAGTCTGGAAAAAAAGTCGTATAGTTAAATATAAAAGAATAAATATGAAAGATGTTAGATTAGGATATGCGTGCATTAATATGACGCTAAGGAGCCGACCTAAGAAGTTAGGTGGTAAAGTATTAACTGGACGTACATGTCGTATGTCTTCTTGGAAGCCTACTTGGGATCTTCAGAAGATATCTGATCTGGCATTAGCTAATGCTACTGATCTTATGCATATACTTCAATGGAATCGTGAGCACGGTATAGATATGTTCCGTTTAGGATCTGAGCTGTTTCCATGGCATGACCATTATGAGTTATCAGAGCTACCTGGATACTCAGTCATATCATCTAAACTAATGGAGGTTGGTAATTATGCTAGAGAAAATAATATTCGCCTAACTACTCATCCAGGTCCGTTTCATGTATTAGGATCTCCTACTCAAGCTGTGATTGATAAATCTATTATAGGACTAGAGCGACATTCTGAAACCTTCGATCTGATGGGTTACGATCCGTCATTCGATAATAAGATCAATATACATATTGGAGGTGCCTACGGTGGTCAATACGAAGCTACTGCAGAGAGATGGATAGGAGCTTGGAATAGATTATCTGATAACTGTAAGAAGCGTGTTGTGATAGAGAATGATGATAAGAGATCTCTATGGACCGTACAGATGTTATATGATTACTTTCATAAGGAGATCGGTATTCCTATTACATTTGACTACCACCACCACTCATTACATCCAGGAGAATTATCTGAGGAGGAAGCTCTTAAACTAGCAGCTACTACTTGGCCTGATGATGTTCGTCAATGTACTCACTACTCCGAATCTAGGCGTAGGGAAAAGCATAATACTTTAATAGAGTTGTGTGATAGAACTCCTGGTATGGACTTTGATAACTTGGAGGATTGGCCTACATTTGCAGGACTCAAGAAAGAGTGGAGTAAGACTAAAGAGCAAGCTCATTCAGATTATATTATAGATCCCATTAACACATACGGATTACCTATAGATATTGTTGTAGAAGCTAAAGCTAAGGAATTATGTATCCTTCAATACAAGAAAGAAGTTATGAACAATCGGAAAATAATCCATGAAAAAGTTGCATAATCGAAAAAAAAGGGGGATCTTTATCTTGTAAAGATAAAGAGATTAATAATTAATAAAAAATAAAAAATGGAAAATTTACACACACTATCGGTAGCAGAATTAAATGAGTTAAAGAAACAAGTTGTTCAGATGATTGATCTGAAAGGTGGAATAGACATTCTTCTTTCTGAAGGAGCTACATGTACAGTAGATCATAACAAGACTAGAGGATCTATAGGTATCATCAAGAAGATCAACAAAACAAAATGTAAGATTGATTTTGGTGCGAAAGGTATAATGAATGTACCAAAGAATATGATTGACTTAGTATAATGAATATGAATAAAACAAACAACGATATTTGGATCCCGGAATTAGATGGATGGGTTAGTACAGATGAATATATAGAATCAGTAACACAAACAATTCAAAGTGAAGCGCCTGCAATACATTCTAATAAATATCAGATGAAGTTTGCGGGTTGTTCAGATCAAGATGGTAATCGTTGGAGAGAGCCATATATTAAAGTAGATGGTAAACTAACTGCAGAGATTATAACAGACATACTCAATGATGTTGGTATTGATGCGTCGATCAATTGTTATGAGGATGATGATGGTTGGCCAGGACAGACTAGAAAATTGTGGTCTGTGAGGTTAGGAGTAAAAGTAAAAACAATAAATAATTAAATATGATAAAAACAGAAAAAAACAATTCAGTAAACCAAATGGTAAGTGTCCTTAAACAATTCGGACCAATGACAGAAAACGAAATTACTCAAACAGCATTTAGTTATGATAGGAATAATTCCTATGGTGAATCAAATAAAAAGTATGCTGATATGCTTCGTAGAGGCTTAAAGAAGGGAATTATTGATAGAGTAGAAGTTCCAGATAATGCAGTAAATCTAACTAGAATAAATACTAAACCAACTAGAGCTAAGTTTATTTACTTTGCCACTAAACCCGTTGAGATAGAATGCTCATTGGAACAAGATATGGCATGGGCTAACGAATCTGAAAATATACAATAGTGGAAAGGTGGACACATACATATAGTGAGATGGGATCACGTGACAAGAAGACTGGTAAGTTGAAGTACTACGATGTAGTTAGAACTTCTAACAATGGCTTCAGTTGCGAATGCCCAGCTGCTATGTTTAGAAGATTTCAAGAATGCAAACACGTAAAGAGATTAAAGGAAAAACTCGCAATAAACTAAGAAAGAAACACGTTCGGTTTGAGCATTATATAGATATGTTCAAGCCTAACAGTGGTGCTACTCGTCAACAGATGTGGTGGCCTATTCTAAAGCACAAGCTCATTCCTTATGAGTGTGGTGAGTGTGGTATAGGTACTGAATATAATAACAAGTTAATGATTCTCCAAATGGATCATATCGATGGCAATCCAGAAAACCACCACCTAGACAATCTACGATTGTTATGTCCTAACTGTCACACACAGACCGATACCTATTGCATTCGTGATGGGTTCCAAACTAGAACTAGAGAGTGGGATCCTAAACATTTAGAAGAAGCCTTCCTAGCCAATTGGAGCTTTGGAGGTGTCGCTAGATATCTTGAAAGAAAGCATGATATTAAGAGTGTAAATAAAAAATATCTTATGATAGAACAGATGAGGTATGGATTAAAGTTTGGAAAATAGTTATGAACAATTGGAAAAATAATTGGTTAAACTGTTGCATATATGAGATAAAGTCCGTATCTTTATCTTGTAAAGATAAAGAGATTAATAACGAATAAAAAATAACAATGGATAATTTTAATAAGTTGCAAGAGTTTGTAGATGAGTTGAATGCTACGAATAGTAAGAATGATAAGATCGAGATAATAAAGTCTCATAAGAATGATGAGTTTATTACTAAGGTGTTGCACTACACATACAATCCGTATTTCAAGTATAATATAACGAGCTCTAACTGTAAGAAGAATTCAGATATTTGTGATATGAATTTTATGAATGAAAGTATATTTGATTTACTAGATGACCTCAAAGATAGAACATATACTGGTCATGATGCTATTGCAATGGTGAATGGTTTCATAATATCACATCAAGAGCATGAGCAATTGATCTGGAACATCTTAGATAAGAATCTTAAAACTAGAACCGACTCTAGCATCAATAAAGCAATACCAGGATTAGTTCCTGAGTTCAAAGTTGCACTAGCACAACCTTATGATAAGCAAGCTAAGAAAGTTGATTTTGAAACGCAAAGTTGGTTTGCATCTAGAAAGTTAGATGGTGTAAGATGTTTAGCTATAGTAGATGCCAATTACAATGTATCTCTATTCTCAAGACAGGGCAATCAATTCGAGACATTAGAAAAAGTAGAGCATGATATAAAAGCTCTATGTCAACATAACAACACTCCTAGTGTAGTATTTGATGGAGAGATCTGTCTAATGGATGAGAATGGTGTTGAAGACTTTCAAGGTATAATGAAACAGATCAAGAAGAAAGATTATCAAATGGACAATCCAATGTTCAAGATATTCGATTGTATTAGACTGAATGATTTTCACTCTCAATCGGGAGTAGAAGATTTATCATCTAGAATAGAGTTGTGTGTACATTTATGTAACGAATACAATACGTGGGGATTGAATCACGTTACTGTTTTAGAACAATGGCCAGTAACTACAGATGCACACTTTCAGACATTATGTACGTTGGCTTCTAAGGAAGGTTGGGAAGGTCTTATGATTAGAGAGGATGTTCCTTATGAAGGCAAGAGAACAAATAGCTTATTAAAGGTTAAGAAGTTTCACGATGAGGAGTATACAGTTAACAATCTAATAATGGAAACGCATAGACTTATCGATAAAGTTACAGGATTGGAGACTGAAAGAGAAATGCTTGCTGCTGTAGAGATAGAGCACAAGGGTAATGTAGTAAAGGTGGGATCGGGATGGTCTCAAGAACAAAGAATACAATACAATGAAAATCCTAAAGACTTATTAGGTAAAACAATAACAGTACAATACTTTGAGGAAACTACTAATAAGGATGGAGAACATTCTTTAAGATTTCCAACTGTAAAGTTTGTATATGATAACGAAGGAAGAACAGTGTAATGATAGAATTTCTAAAACACGCCACAGGGCTATGTGGAGAGCCACACCCAAGTTTATTAACATTATTATATGGTACACCAGTACTAGGATATATAATGTATAAAGTAAAAAATAAATTCAAAAGAAAATAACATGATAGACACGATAGCAGTAATATTTGGAATGACATTTGTAGGAGTAATACTTATATGTTTGGTATGGACCATACTAGGCTACATCACAGAAGCATATGCTCCGAATAACAAACTAGAAGAAAATATTAGAAAATTTGATAAGAAGTCAAGATGATTAAAGCAATAAGAATACTAGAAGTTCCACTACTACTATTGACGATAGCGTTTGGCTGTATGCAAGAGGATGCTATTACCACTGCAGTATTCCTTATAGTCATATCAATAATCAGATTAATAGTAAACGTAATAACTGATAGCTCAATATATAAAAGATAAAATTTTGAAATTAAATGCACTAACTGTTGACTTTCTGGAAAATATTTAGTATATTAAAGATAACTAAAGTATATCACTTTAGTAGTAATAATAAAAACAAACAACATGGCTTATAAACAACCGATAGATTATTCAGCTAAACAATTAAAATTTAAAAAGCTTCAAAAGAAGGTAAGAAGAATTAGTCCTAAGGCAACATCCCATTCGAATACAAATGGTACGTATACTGTATTAGATAAAAATAATAGATCAGTAATCCGTGAAGAACATCTAATGCCTCCAGCTAGTACTGTATTTCAAGCTTGGGAGCAAGCTGCAGTCTGTGTACATGCAGATAAGGTTATATCTGGTAACGGTAAGGCATTCAAAGCAAACAAAAAGGCAAGGGAACTATCTGCAGCAATGGAGAATTTCTTTGGCGACGAAAACGTCTATGAGGACGATATATTTAATAATTAATTTTTAACTAAGACCGGCTTGCAGCCCAACTGCTAAATTAAAATGAAAAAATTTGATAAATTTTCAAGAAGTAAACCGACTATCCACAATCAGAATAAACCATTCAATAAAAAGAAGTATGGACCTACATGGGATCATATTAGATATGAGTTGAAGACTGGAGAGGTTGTTGTTCCGGATGGAGCCAATCAAGCTTTAATGGCAACTCTGTACTTAGGTAAGTGTGGACATATCGACTTAACGTATACAGAGTTATCTAGAATCATAGAGACTTGTCAAGATGCGCAGCATGCATCTCGTATTAGTCAGCGGTTAGGAGGAGTGGAAACTCCCATGGCTACAAACAAAGGTCTGAGCACAAGGAGAATGAACTAATGGAAACAGTATTAACAATTGTAGTGGGTGCGCTAATAGGCGCAGCTGCTACATATTTATTAACGAAAAGATCAGCATCTGATATTAAAGGATTGCTATACGATCAACAATTGGTAAATAAATTTTTAAAAGAGTATTTGAATAAATCAAATAAACCTAATAATGGCAAAAGGAAATTTTATAAAAACAAGCGTTCACAAAAAACTGGAACAGCTGGGCACAAGTCTAATCAACCAAGCAAATAGTAGCAAAGCTTTGGAGGATATAGGTAACACGAAAGATGTGACATCATTGCGAAATGCAATAAACAATATATTCGATGAAGCGGGAGCAGGAGAGTATAACGCTACACGTCTCAATGATGTTTTATCTAAAGGAAAAAATTTACTATCCTTGATTAGAAGCAATCATTACTCGGTTAAAGATTCTACCAACTTCGATATAGAAGCTATAGAGCAGGACCTTGGTGATGCTCAAGATATTATTTTCAGAATTGAAAGCATTAAGATGGTAAGTGTAGATCAGTTGAAGGAAATGAATGCATTGCATAGCAAGCATGTTAAAATACAAAAACTTGTAAAAGAATAAACATGACAAATTATAATATGAGATATACAGCTAACCGTGATAGAGTATCAGCGTTAGAGTATTTAAAGCAACTTATACAAAAAAATCCAAATGCTAGAATATTAGACATAGGTGGAAATCACAATACGTGGGCAAGTCAATATGCAACCCATTATGTAGATTTATTTGAAGTAGCTGGAGCGAAGACATTTATAGGTAATATGAATATGTATCACGTATGGCAGGATGTTTATAAAGATGTTGAAGAGAATGGAAAATTTGACTTTTGTGTATGTACACATACGTTAGAGGATGTTTGTAATCCTCAGATGCCATTATACTTTATGCCAATCATTGCGCATGAAGGATATATAGCTACTCCATCTAAGTATGCAGAGTTGACAACTAACATATATGCATTCAAAGGATCACTCCACCATAGATGGATATTCAACAACCAAGACGGTCAATGTGTAATATATCCAAAAGTCAGTTACATCGAACGTGAACAAAAGTTTGATAGAATCTGCTACCCTACTTGGGATGCAATGCTAGCTGATAAGGTTGAGGAGTTGCAGTTCTTTTGGAAAGAATCCATAGATTATAGATTTATGAACAATGACTATATGGGCCCATCTGATGCAGCTGTGTTTAGATATTATGATGGATTGTTAAACGATGAAGTTAAGATTTGATATTTATATGCAGACAATGAATAGTAACTACGATATAAACGATCCGGATAACAATGATTTAATAGTACATGAATCAATGGATAACGTGTATAGTATAATAACAAAGCAGGATACATATCATACCATCTCAGAGCGTAAAGGTAGAGTATTAATGTTATTCAATCCCTTTGATAAACGTCCTGATGTGGATGAGCTTATTGACACGCTTATTGAATACTATGCATTACCAGACATTGAGATGTATGAGAGATGTGCTGAGCTTGTAAAGCTAAAGCAATCAGATAAGAAGTTTTCTGTTGAAGACATATTTGAATCTGATATAGAGTTTGATCCTGACTGGGATATTGAAGATAATGACCGCTAGTACTTTTATTAGCTGCTCTTTTGGACGAGGGTTCGAAACCCTCCACCTCCACTAAACAATTTACATTATGGGGGTGACTGGCTTTGACAGGGAGATAAGGATAAGAGGAAGGTCAACGCGTAACTGGCGAACAAGTTGAAATGGCGATGGCGGCTTAGGCACCCTGACCCCCCGGCCTAAAAGGGTATGGTCGTCAAATAACCTGGTTGGGTGGAGGTACTAATAAAAAAGGAATGATAGACATGGCAGCTAAAAAGTGGACAATAGAGGATGTACTCGATCCCGATTCTGACTTCTGGATATTTGAAGAAGAAGAAATTTGGGATTGGTTAGACCGTATACCAAATGAGCGCCAAGACCAAGCATTTAAAAATATAGAAGAATGGATCGCAGATGGAGATATCAAACTAGAAGAACCATTTGATACGAAACCGCTCAAGGATCAATTTGAATCCAACCTCAACAACTTGCAGGACACTAAACGTCTGCAGAGTATGATTCAATCTGATATGATTAATGTTACTATGGTAAATAATATGGTTGCACTATCAGCTAAGAATCTACCAAAGCTCAAAGAGATGAAGGATCTAATGGAGAGCCACGGAAACAAATTTGTCGAGTACAGATTTAGATTAAATAAAAATGAAGAAAAGGTACATACGTACATATTTATTATTGAAGGCAACTAATACAGTAGGTTGGGTGTCTTAACATAAAATCATTTAAGGAGATTAATATGACAACATTCTTTCAAGAAAGGTTCTATCCAACGGACCTATTATTCAGAAATTTTTTCGACGGAGAAGCTTCATTTAGAGGCTTACAAGATAACAAACCAAGCTATCCAGTAGATATATATCTACAAGAGGATAATTTATGTTTTGATATTGCATGCGTCGGGTTGGAAAAAAGTGATATAGATGTCACAGTAGAAGGCAGTACATTATTGATTGCCTATACAAAACCAAGTGTAGAATCAAACCCATCAGATGTTAAAGCACCGGACTATATCCATAAAGGTATAGCTCGAAGAAGCTTTGATATGGGATGGAAAGTAAGTCCGAAGTTCGATCTTACAAATATAAACGCAACAATGGCTAACGGATTATTGAAAGTGGTAGTACCAGTTTCAGAGGAAAGTAAGCCAAAATTAGTTACAATTAAGTAAAATATGATACCCAACCTACTGGAGTTATATGGAATAGAGTAGCAATGCTCTATTCTTTTTTTACAAACACACATATGTATAATATATGAATATAAGTTATAAAAGAGAAAAACTATGAAGTATAAACAAGAAGTACAAGAAAAACTGAATCAAGCAGATCAATTATTATTCACTATTCTAGAAGGCATGCGCGATAAAAAAATTACTGTTGAACTAGCCGTTGATAAAATGAGACAAGCAAGGCAATTGGTAAAGGAATGTGAAGCTAGGGTTCAAATAAATTACGATAGCTAATAATGAAAAAAAGACTTTTTCCATTTACAATAGGACTAGCTGCATTGGCCGTCTCTGGCTCTGCTGCATTCTATTCTGTATTTGGTTTAAGTAAATTGTTCGCAGGAGCTAGCCTACAAGTAATTATAATGGCTGGTTCATTAGAATTTGCTAAACTGGTTACTGCATCCCTACTATATCAGTACTGGGACTCTATCAATAAATTTTTAAGAACATACCTATCAATAGCTGTATTTATTTTAATGGTAATTACCTCCGGCGGTATATACGGATTCTTATCTGGTGCATATCAAGAGACAGCAACCAAATCAGAATTTCTAGATAAGTCATTAGCTGTATTGGAAATCAAACAAACCAGATTTGAAGAAAGTAAGTCTGATGCTAAGATAGAAAAGACACAGTTAACTAAATCAATATCAGATTTAAGAATTGCACTTTCTAATCCAGCTCAGGTACAATATATAGATAAAGAATCAGGACAGCTAATTACAACAACATCTAGTTCTTCCAGAAGAGCATTGCAATCTGAATTAAATAAAACGATAGAAGATAGAAATAACCTTAATCTAAAGTTAGAGGTAATACAAGATTCTATTATGTCGTTAGATACTCGATTGTTAGATTTAGCTATTTCAAATGAAGATGAGAGAGAGCTGGGCCCATTAAAATACCTAGCAGAAACAACGGGTAAGGATATGGGACAAGTTGTTAATTGGTTTTTACTATTGATAGTATTTGTTTTTGATCCATTAGCAATTGCAATGGTGGTCGCAGCTAATTTTGCTTTTGCACAAATCAAACCTAAAGAAGAAATAAAAATGTCAGTACCTGATGGAATGGAATTTAATAAACCATATCCCATACCACTACCGCCTTCACCACCACTAGAAGAATTTGATAACATTCCAGAGGAGACAAAGAATAAAGAAGATCAGTTAATGTTAGAAGCAGAAAAGCGAATGAACATAATAGGACAAAATGGAAATGATGGACTCCATTATGAGGAACAAGAAAATAATTTATATGGTGATAAGGCAACAGATAATGCTAGACGACAAGCTGGATGGTATCAATTTCCCAACGGACATTGGAGAGATTCAGAAGGAGACGAGCATCCGCCATTAGGTTTATAGAAAAAAAGTTGGTTGTTTGAAAAAAATTATGTATATTTAATTAAAGTTACAGATGAAGAAAACAGAAGACATAGAATACGACGTACAACACGTAGATGGTGTTAGACACATGGAGTGTAGAGATTGTGGACAATATGTTCCAACAGCAGAAGGAACATCAGCTACCACATGTCACGAGTGCGTCAGAGAAAATTATGAGAAGGAGTTTCCTTTTACTCCAACAAAAAGTTATAAAGGATCTGGGAAGCCAAGAGGGTGGGCTTTCATGAAGGAATTCGTTGATAAAGATGGTAACGTATTTCATAAAGGTAAAGAGCAACCAAAACTAAAAGGAACGCTTAAACCAACACCACCGAAGCCGAAGTCGGCAAAACCAAAACTCTCAAAGATACAAAAAGCTAACCTCAAGCGTCAAGCTATGATCACATATCATAAGCTAAAGAAGTCTCTAAACAAAGCTAAAACAAAAAAGGCTGCAAGAGAAATTCAGAGGGAAATCAGAAAGCTGGAAAAAATAATCAAGTAAATCGTTGCGTAATCCAAATAAATGTTGTATATTTAAGTATAAATATAAAAGCGGATAACTATGACTAAAAAAAGAATATATATTGATATGGACGGCGTCTTAGCTAACTTTCAAAAAGAAGCTGATAAGATTCCAGAGGTAGGACACCCAGACGAAGTATTAGATTTCTCAACATTTGAAGTGATGCCAGGTGCCACGGAAGCGGTGGAAGCATTATGGGAGGCAGGTTATGATTTATTCATTGCAACTACTCCACCATGGGACAATCCAGATTCTTGGGGACAGAAGAGAAACTGGATAGCAGAACACTTTCCATCTCTCAAAAGAAAAATGTTCTTAACACACCGTAAGGATTTATTGATAGGAGATATTCTAATTGATGATACAACTCGTAGAGGTCAAACAGAATTCCAAGGTGAATTTATACACTTTGCAACTGACAAATTTCCAACTTGGAAAGAGGTCGTGAATCATTTAACTGAGGATACTCAGATTTCATTATTTGATGATCCACAATACATATATGAAAGAAACCCAGACACTAACGTTATTAGAAAAAGAATAGCTGGTGACTATAGCAATGAGGTTGAGATAACAAATGGATAAGATTGAATACACTAGAGGCACATATTCTAAGGAAGCTCAGAAAGTAGTTTTAGAAGTTAGAGAAGATTTAGATATACACGAATTCAAAACAATGTGCAGAAGATTAGCTGCATCGTTAGGATATAACTCGGAAAGTATTAATGAAGCTTTTGGAGATATAACACCTAAAGCAGATGCTATTAAAAAAATATTAAAAGGATAATATATGTCAATATATGAAGACAAGGTGGCCCCAATTAAACCGGTAGAAGATAATCAACCAAACGCTAAAGATATATTCAATGAGATAACATATCAGTTTGATATAACCGATAGTGTTGTATATTTAGTTGGAGAGATAGACGGATTTACGTTATTAGATATGATGACACGTATTCGAACAATCCTAAAAAATAGAGCAGATGAAGATGCGCAACCAATTAATATGATTATAAATTCGGAAGGGGGATGTGTATATGAAATGTTAGCAATAGTTGATTATATGAATTCACTACCAGTACCTGTAAACACAATCTGTAGAGGTAAAGCCTTTTCAGCAGCTGCATTAATATTAGCTAGTGGGACTGGTACAAGATACGCTAGCAAGCACTCATCGATAATGTTCCATCAATCATCAGCATGGTTACAAGGAAAACAGTCAGATATAAAAGCTAGCATTCATCATGTATCTGAAATAGATAAAACGTCTAATGTATTATTGAGTGATAAGACTACACTATCTGCAGAAGAATGGGAGCAAGCTCAACGGACTGACTATTGGTTATCATCTCAACAAGCACTCGATATAAAAGTTATTGACCAAATAATATAATTATGAAAAAGGAAAAAATTTATACCTACGACCAAGTGGCAGGAGTATTGATGACGATAAGCGTTGCAATGCTATTTCTAGCATGGACGTGGAGTATGGAAAATCAAATAGAAAGGCTAGAGCATAAACTGGAACATACTACGGATAGTTTAAATACTGCAATTGATAGTTTAATACATGAGATAGATACGCTAACATGGGAAACTCAAATATGGGATTTCAATCTATCTCAGAATACAACTCATTTATTATCAGCTATCATCTATGTCGAAAGTAGCAATAATGACTCCGCGTATGCAGCTAGTGAAGATGCAGTCGGTTGTTTACAAATTAGAAAATGCATGGTTAAAGATGTTAATAGAATATTAAAAAGACAAAAATCAGACTCAAGATTTACATACGATGATAGATGGTCAAGAAGTAAGTCAATTAAAATGTTTGATATTTACTGTAAGCATTACGGACTAACTACAGCAGAAGAAATAGCAAGATGTTGGAATGGAGGACCAAGAGGAATGGATAATAATATGACAGTAGGTTATTGGAAAAAAGTAAAATCAAAAATAGATAGTTAAATATGACAGCAGAACAAATAGCAGAAAATTGGGAACGTTTACTTCAATGTATTGATACAGAAATAAGCGGAGACCGTAAAAAGAAACTAACAGAATTCTATACTCACTATGAGGATAGAATAAGTATGATGCCGGCATCCAGCTTCGAGCATTTTCATAATTGCTTTCCAGGAGGATATGTAGATCACATTCTACGAGTAGTGGAATGTGCTGTAGAGTTATATGAAGTGTGGAATCGTATGGGAGCAAACTCTGAAGATTATACTCGAGAAGAGTTAGTATTCGCAGCAATCAATCACGACCTAGGAAAGATAGGAACTGAAGAAGGACCACAGTACTTGCCTAATCCAAGTGAGTGGCACAGAAAGAATCAAGGAAAGATTTATACAAACAATCCAGAGATACCTTTCATGATGGTACCAGATAGAACATTATTCTTATTACAAGAATGGAGCATCCCAGTATCGTATAACGAGTATGTAGGTATCAAGACACATGATGGGGTATATGACGATTCAAACAAACCTTACTTCAAGGCAAGTGGGAAGGATTCTAAATTACAATCACACATGCCAATACTTTTACATCATGCGGACCACATGGCCTCTCGTATAGAGTATGAGAAGTGGGTGGCACAAAACGGTTCCAAACCCGCTACCCCAACTCGCGCTACAAAATCCCGCGCGCTCTCCACTGACACCTCCGAATCTGCCAAGGATGCATTCAAGAGTTTGTTTGGAGAAGATTCGTGATCACTGCAATAATAATATTATCTGTATTACTCGTAGCAAGTTGTTTTATTATATATAACTTACTACATAAGGTGGAACGACATGAAGATTTCTCAAGCCAATTGTCTAAATGGGTAGATGGTTTAAATCAAATAGCATCCAACATAGTTAAAAAAATAGATATAATTGATGAGAAAGGAATCTTCAAATCAGATGATTATGTCGGTGACATGTATAAACAAATAAATCAACTAGTAAAAGAATTAGACACTATAATAATTAAAGATGGAACAAAAGATGGAAATGACACAAACGCTTAGCCCAGTACAACAATTTTATATTGACTACGCAAATAAAGTTCAAAAGGAAGAAGAACATAAGGCATGGCTGGCATCGCTGACTCCTAAAGAACGTAAGGAGCTGAAAAAGAAACGTGGTCGCCCTAGAACTAAGAAATATTACTTCGATCAAAATGTTGAAGATGCAATTATTGCATACACAGCTGAAGAACACCAACACCTCCGTGATAAGGTATATAAAGATCATATATATAAAGCATTTGATAAACTTGCTGAAAATATAATACACACATTCAAGTTTTATTACATGGATGGAAATCATAGTGATGTTAAGCATGAAGTAGTTGCATTCCTAATAGAGAAGATGCCTAAGTTTACTAAAGGCAAAGGAAAGGCCTTTTCATATTTTTCAATAGTAGCTAAGAACTACCTCATCATAAACAATAATAAGCAGTATGCAAGAATGAAGAAGAAGGCAGCTGTTATTACAATCGATACGGATAGAAATGTCGCAAATGAGATCTTCAGAGAAGATCGTATAGTAGAGATAAAAGATTTCTTCGATGAGTTTATTGAATATTGGGAAGTATATCTATTTAAGAAATTTTCGAAAACGAGAGATAGGCAGATAGCAGATGCTCTTCTTGAGTTATTTAGAATACGAGAAAATATAGAGAATTTTAATAAGAAAGCATTGTATATAATGATACGTGAAATGACTGGTGTTAAAACTCTATACATAACTAAAGTAGTAAATACAATCAAACGAAGTTATCAAGTCATGTATCCGTTATATAAAAAATATGGATCAATATCTAAGATACCATCAGAACACCTCAGATAATCTAACTAGCTCCATATTTATTATCAGGAATTAGGAGTTTACAATATGAATTTTGAAGATCAGGAATTATTTAAAGGTAAGTCGTTCTCATCCTTATTAAAGGATATATACACTACCACTAAAAATAAAGAAAAACAAATCAATATACTAATTAGTGAATTAAAACCACTAGTTAAGAATATTGGTGATGCTACTATTATAGTACCTCTAATCAAAGAGTACTTGGAAGTTGGTGTTAAGAATGATGAGCATCTAGTCAAGATGGCAGCGGTAGTTCAGCGAGCAATGACTCGTGTAGAAGCTTCCGGAGGAGATTTGATATTGTCTGATGATGAAAAGCAGCAACTATTAGATACGATGAACGACATGGAAGATCCGGTTCAACAAAGCAAACTTGATGTCGTAAAGTCGAAAGTGAGTAAATAACATGACGGGCTATTATGGACAATTTGAAAGTAATGATAATGCTACTACAAGTGGAATTCACTCTATACCACCTGCAGAAGGACCTGACTCAGTAATGCAATTAGCTTTAGTAGTTAAGGTAGTAACAACTCCAACAAAAACCCATTCAGCAGGAACGATACAATTCAGACCATTACAAGATGGTAGTGTAATTGATGCACCCAATAAACACCTACAATACGCAAGACCTGTAAATCAATTATTTGTTACTGTCCCAGTTATAGGTGAATATGTTTATATAATCAATGGTCCGCACGGTACGAGCAATAGACCTGACCAGTTAGGAAAGGATGTGTGTCGACATTTCTATATGACTCCAATTTCTATTCGAGGAGATATAAATCATAATGTAAGTAGTGATAATTGGAATGTACTACTATCACATTCCCCAATGGAAGGTGACGCTGAAAACTATGAATCTAATTCAGACACACCACCACCCGATACTGATGAAGATATAAGAAAAAGTCTCGGTAACGATTTCCATCGTAATTCAACGTACGAAGAAGGAGTTGAATCTACATTGGTAATGTCTCCTACAATATTTGAAGGTGATGTATTGTTAAATGGAAGATTTGGTCAATCCATTAGAATGTCTACAACTATATCAGAAGGTGCAAGTGAAACATGGAGAGGAACAGCTAATCTAGAATTAGATCCACCATACTTAAAACCAATAACTATTATTAGAAATGGCTTACCAGAGGGAACTGAAGATAGGTATGTAGATAATCTAGAAACGGACCCATCAGCAATTTATTTAACAAATGGCCAATTCATACCAGAACTGAAAAATCTAACACCGTTTGGTAATTCTAGAGGTATGGATATAGGCGAATTATTTGAACATGGTAACCTAGGTGCAGGTGTCAATCAATGTATAATCAGAGCGGATCGAATTATGTCTATAGCACGTAGAGAAATATACGCTTGGAGTGAGCTCGGTATATCATTAGCAACAAGAGGTACAGTTTCGATAGATGCAGGACCACTATGCATTATTGATGGCTCTCAAATTAATCTAGGTACAGGAGCTGGAAGTAACACCGATGATAGAGATCTTACTTATGCGGTAAGAGGAGAACAACTGCAAAGAGTGCTATTGGAAATAATAAATGCATTCTCAACAACAACCGTAGTAGCAGGTGGTGTCACTGGTAATCTGATCCCACTACCATCACTAAGCCAGATGTATTCAGATATAGTAGATGGACAAGAAACGGGATTATTTAGCAAAAAAGTTTTCTTAGAGTAGACAATGGCACTATCCTATAGAGAAGGCGGACTTCCCCAATTCAGACCACCACCGTGTATGGCCACTCCACCTATCCCACCCGTAATGAATCCAATGGTTAAGTTAGAACAACTAACAATCAAGCTTGCGATCAAGAAGGCTCAGATATTAGCTGGTCTTGAACAAAAGAAGCAAGAGGTCATTGCGAAAGCAAAATTAGAAATACAAAATGCAATTAAGAATGCATTGGGAATTCTTAAGAATCCACTCGAAGAACCAATCAAGATCAAAAAAGAACAACTGAAGCGTGCAAAAGCAAAGTTGGATAAAATTATAGCTAAAAAAGAAGAGCTGGAAAGAAAGATTCAAAAATTAGTCGATCTGTATGAGAAGTATAAAAATCTAGACGAAGTTCTATATGCAGAAGCAATGAAACTTATACAAGAGCAAATCGCAAAATATAAAATTAAGATAGAAGAAGAGCTAGCAGAGCTGAAGGCAAAAGCAAAAGAAAGAATAGATGCTGAGAAGAAACGATTAATGGCCAAGCTAGAGATTGAAGAAAAGAAAAGAAAGATTGATGAGTATAAGAAGAAGATAGATAATGTAAAGAAAGAATATAAAAAGATTCAGGAAACAGTTCAAGAGATTAAAGAGATAGCAGAAAAGATACAGTATATAATAGAGCACGCAGACGAAGAAGCTATGAAATTTGTAATAGAAAAGTCAAAGCCAATCTTGGAGGAAAAGAAAAAAAAGTTGGAAGCAAAGCTTGAACCTCATAAGAAACGTCTTGATGAAAAGATGAAAAAGATAAAAGCTAAGATAGCTGAAATAACAGCTGGAATACCAAATATTCCAGGTGCACTTAGATATCAAATGTTTAGCATGGGAGTCACTCTGTATTGGACAGGAGCAATAATAAATCCGGGTCCAGGAGCTCCTAATGGAATTATAGTATTAAATCCAGGTTCTCCAATTATGACATTCAATCCAACATTTGATCTTAAAACTCAAGGAACCGATCCTGCAGAACCTATTAGACAATTAATTCCAATGTTGAAAGGACATCTAGCAACGGTAAGTGGATTGTATCTATTGCCAACTGGAACACCACCATTTACACCTCTGCCTTGGGTGGGTTACGGATCTACCATTGAGTGGGAATCGACATTTGTACAGCCAGTAGCTATGGGATTAAAAAATGGAGTAGATAGTTTAGGAAATTTATTAGCTGACAACTATGATAGAGCTATAAAGACAGGATTTCCAAATGCTCCTGCGATACCAATTCCTTTCACATCAGGAGTAGCTCAAAAAATAAAATCTATGACTATGATAGCTGATCTTGATGGAATAAAGGATATGTTAATGGCAATGGCGTATGAAATTCCGATAGTACCAATAAAGCGTGAGATGGATAAACTTATTAAGAAAAAGAAGGAGCTTGAGGAGCGGATCGTCAAGCCTATACTAATAGAAAAGGAAAAAATAGAAGCAGAAATAGCTAAATTAAAAAAATACCAAATAAAGGTAGAAGAATATATGGAGTGCATGAAGGAATATGCGTTATGGGCCCAAGAACAGCAAGCTGCTGTAGCATACTACTCCGACCCATCAAATGTATTAGCGGGAGCTATAGATGGAGTAGGTAATCTTGCCAATGAAGCAGGAGACTTAGGCAGTATCCCAAGCTAGAAACTTAATGTAACATATATTTATATCCAGGAGATACTAAATGAAAAAATCAGAATTAATTCAAACAATTAAGGAAGCATTGATTCCAGAAATTGAAAAAATCGTAACGAAACGTGTAAACATCGCAACTGCGCAGATTATCAGAGAGAATAGAAAATCTGCAAAGCCCGCGATTCAAAAAACTGAAACATCTTTGTCAAGTTTAATGAGTGAAAAGTCTGAACCTAATTCTTATGAAGTACGGGGAGAAAAAAGTTATACTAAGCAAACATTCGTTAAAGGTAATGATGTGTTGAATGATATGCTGAATGAAACAGCTCAACAAGCTCAAGAGTATAAAACGATGGGAGGTGGTGAGTATACATCAGATATGGCTAAAAACTTCAGAGCAGCAAATCCAATGGATGCTTTCGGAGGTGGTAAGCCAACAGCTGATCAAATGATCCCAGACGATCGTAGAGGTAGAGATATACCAGATGCATTGGCTACTGCATTAACAAAAGATTATTCATCATTGGTGAAATCAGATTCATTCAATAAAAGAAAAAAATAAGAGTACGGTAGATGCCAAATTACTTGGATCCATTAACAGCAGCAGAACTGCAAGCTAATCAAGAGCAGGCAGGACTAGCTAATTATGCAGCAGGATTTATTCCTAAGTTCATAGCTCCTATTGATATGGACCCAAATATATCCATAGGATTTACGTTACCATTTGGTACGACTCAGACTGGACCTAGCTTTAATGCAAGCTTCACAACAATAGAAGCGGTACGACATAATTTAGCAAATCTACTACTAACTACAAGAGGTGAGCGGTTATCAAATCCAAGCTTTGGTTCAAATCTAAAATTTATATTATTCGAACCAAATGACGATAATGTTATAGCACTAATACGAGCAGCAGTAAATGAGGCAGTTAAAGAGCACATGTCGTATATAGATATATTGGATATAGATGTAGATAGATATGATAACGGAACATCACTATCTGCAACTTTAAATGTAACAATAACATTCTCCATAAACGATGGTGCGGATCAAGCGGCTATAGGAATACCTCTAGTGCTAGCAGACTTCGATGGAGGAATGGGAGGAACGTCTCAACAGAATATGGACTTAGCGGCGAATAGTCTTTCGTCAGCAGGAGGAGGATACTAATGCCAACAGAAAATGTAAAACGTGAAATAAGATATTTAAGCAAAGACTTTGCTGGGTTTCGTGATGCACTAGTGCAACACGCCAAGACTTATTTTCCATCTACCTACAACGACTTTAGTGATGCATCATTAGGTATGATGCTAATAGAAATGTCAGCTTACGTTGGCGACGTTCTATCATACTACATGGACGACCAGATTAAAGAAACAATGCTATCACACGCAACACAACGAGATAATGTAGTTGCAATGGCACAAGCTCTGGGATATAGACCCAAACCATCAGTACCAGCCATAGCTAAATTAAAACTATACCAATTGATTCCGGCTAAAGATTCTAATGATGAACCAGACTTCAGATACGCTTTAAATATAAAAGAAGGCATGACGGTTAAATCATCCGCTGGAAAGACTGAATTTAGAACCAACGACTCAGTTGACTTTGCAGCATCTAGTTCTCAAAATCCAACTGAAATATCTGTATACTCATCTGATGATGCTACAAATAAACCAACATATTATTTGGTAAAGAAAGATGTGTTCGCAACATCGGGAAAAGTAAAGAGTCATTCTGTTACCGTTGGAAATCCATCACAATTCTTTAAAATTAAACTACCTGACAATAATATCATTCGAATAATAAAAGTCGTAGATTCAAACGGAAACACGTGGTCGGAAGTTCCATATCTAGCCCAAGATGTAAAGTTTGAAGATATAAGAAATGACGCTGCTAATGATAGTCGTCTATCACAATATAGTGATGAGTCTCCATATCTACTTAAACTAAAACGGATACCAAAACGATTTACAACCAAGATAACATCTAAAAATCTAATGGAGCTGCAATTCGGATCGGGTATATCAACACAAGCTGATGAAGAATTAATACCAAATCCAGATAATATTGGTATTCAAACTAAGGATGGTAGACAATCATTAGATGCGGGATTCGATCCAAGCAACTTTATGTATACTAAAGCATATGGAGAAGCGCCAGCCAACGTCAGCTTAACAGTAACTTATATGATAGGTGATGGATTACAATCCAATGTATCTGCTGGCACACTGACAAAGATTCAAACAATATCATATACGGAAAATGCTGTAGCACAGCAAGATCTGTCATCTGCAGTATTGGCTTCGGCAAGGAACTCGGTAGCAGCCACGAATGAAGACCCAGCTCAAGGAGGTCGTTCATTTGAAACTACAGAAGAAATTAGACAAAATGCTATGGCAGCATATGGATCTCAAATGAGAGCTGTAACACGAGAAGATTATATTGGGAGATTGTATTCAATGCCATCACAATATGGTAGTGTAGCCAAAGCATACATAGTACAAGATTTTCAATTGAATGCATATACTAACGAAGAAGAATCAAATCCTCTAGCATTATGTCTCTACACTTTGAGCTATAACAAAAGCAAGAAACTAACCACTACTGGTGAAGCAACTAAGGAAAATATTAAAACATATTTGTCTCAGTATAGACTAATGACTGATGCAATAAATATAAAAAATGGCCATGTTATTAATATTGGAATTAACTTTGAAGTAATAGTAATCCCAAGCTTCAATAGCAACGAAGTTTTATTAAAGTGTATAAACGGGTTAAAGGGAAAATTCTCAACTGATAGAATGCAGTTTAACGAACCAATATTAATAAGTGAGATATACTCACAACTATCATCAGTGGAAGGTGTACAATCGGTTACCAATGTTGCACTTGTAAATAAAGTAGGAGGAGATTATTCTTCAAACGCATATGATATCGAAGGTGCAACTATAAACAAAGTACTCTACCCAGCTGTCGATCCATCAATATTTGAAATCAAATATCCAGATGTAGATATCGTGGGAAGACTAGCAACCTATTAGGAGACTGTAAATGATATATTTTTATTATCCAACAAAGGATACAACCATATATGAAGAGGATACTAGTAAGAATACTGGTAAGGATGAGATAATCGAGCTTACTAAGATAACATCTGGTTCGACAAGGCGAGAAGATAATTTAGCTGTATATGGTAATACATTCAACACTAGAATCTTATTACAATTTGATTATGCAAATTTGTCTGCATCTATTGTTGGTGGAACAATACCAACATTTAGCACTTCGTCTACAACCAACTCAGCTGCCTTTATGAAGCTTCACGTATCAAGAGAAGAAGCAATCACAGACTCAGAAACTATTGAAATGCAACCACTGAGTATGAGTTCTGATTTGAATTGGACTGAAGGAAAGGGTAGAGATAAAAGTATAAACGAATCCGGACTTGCGATCGCAGAAGGGGGAGCGTCGTGGACTCACTCTCGACTAGAATCAAATACGGTTTGGGATACAACGCGATATAGTCCAGCTGTAAACGCTAAAAACAATTGGGCAACAAATTCAGGTGGTGGTACGTGGCATAGAAATGATGCATATTCAGGCTCGCAAGATTTGACAACCACATCTGGTGATATATCCATAGACATAACAAATGGAATAGGACATCATTTAGATGGGACTCTAGCTAACAAAGGATGGGTAGTAAAAAGAACAGATGCTAATGAAACTAATAATAGCCGTTATGGATCGCATAAATATTTTTCAATAGATACTCATACAATATATGCTCCTAAATTAGAAATAAAGTGGGATGATTCAACAATTGAAGGAACTGGATCATCTACAACTCTATCAGCTGATGACATATTAGTATATCCAAAGAATAATAAAGGAGAATACAAAAAAGATTCGAGAGAGCGAATTAGAGTTTCAAGCAGAGAAAAATATCCAACGAAGACTTACGCAACATCGTCAGACTATTCCACTACAAATTATCTACCAGCAACTTCGTATTGGGGAATTAAAGATTTACAAACAGAAGAACATGTTATAGATTTTGATACTAACTATACAAAGCTGAGTTGTGATGCAAACGGGAATTACTTTGACTTCTGGATGGATGGATTACAACCCGAAAGATATTATAAATTTATATTCAGAGTAGACCGTGGAACTAGAAAGCAGTTCTTTGATGAAGATTTTGCATTTAAGATAGTGAGATAGGAATATGGTAAAAGTAGCAGGCGGATATAGTGTTGGTGATGATATAAAAATGGACAACAAACAATCCATGAAATCATACGTTAACTTCAGCAGGCTTGGAGAAGATATGCTTTCTGAATCGGATTATACTCCAGAAGAAGATTATGTATACAAACCAGTATCTGAAACAGATCCTTGGTTCACTAAGGATTACATTACTGTACACCATACATCCGGAGGAGAATTTTTCATACAACGAAAGGATGGTACAGAACCAAACAATATGGCACAAACATATGCCGGACCATATTTTGTATGGAAACGGGATCCAGAATATAGCTCAGGGCGACGAACTAACTATGGTATTGAAGGAGAGGCTGTAATAGGTAAATCATATTATGGGAAGCATGGATATGGTAAGCCAAAAAATCAAGGACTACGATCTAATAGGATATTAGAGGGACTCACAACTATACTAAGACAGCCATTAGGTGGCGAGTCTTTCTTCGTTAGTGATGCTCCAGATCCAGAACCGTCTCCACAGCCAAAGAATAGATATGAGATTGAAGAGGCTAGAAAAAAGGGCATCCATTTAGACAAAGTAGCCCAAAAGTCAGTCAACCTACCATCAGCTATAAAGATAAATAATATTAGTGAGCATAAATACATACACACTACGGATTTGATATCACTATCTCCTGGAATAGAAATCCTAAAACAGCCAAATACAAATATAAATGCTCTTGCTCCATCGAACAAGAAGTTTGGTATGAAAGGAAGAGCTCCAATAATAACAGATCAACCAAATACAAAAATAGACTTTAACAATAGACCGATAGGTGGATAGTCATGGCGAATACAGACAATAATACAGCTGCAATAATAGATCAGTCTAATAGAAGAATATTGGCGGGATATCCGTTTACTATAGATTGTGGTGTCTTAGGTGAAGATAATGTAAACACTACTGGTGGAGAAGTAATTGTAACATGGTATAAGGATGGAACATCACTGGCAACAGGATTATCATATACGGTGACTAAGCCAACAGAAGAAGATAGTGGTAATTATTATTTTGTCGCAACAAATAACTTTGGATCTACAACCAGTGAATCAGTAACTATAGAAATAATCACTCCAGGAGAAGACCAATTCAAAGTTAATATGGTACAGAATGCATATGGAGAAAATGGGATTGCAAATTGGACTCCACAAATAGGAAGCTTCAGAATTAAAAAATTCTGGGCCACTTCTGGAGATAAAAGTTGGGCAGGAGCTAATTCTAGATTCCCAAACCCAGCATTGATTGATCCTAAATATGCATTACGAGATGGATTGGTATTCTTTACTCCCAATCATATAGAGTATCTAGTTGTAACGGGTACGGGGGAGAATAAAATCAGGACAATGGTTGAAGCCAACGACGGTCTAGGTTTTACCTCAACATTTCAAGATATTTATATAACAGATCCAGACACTGTTGATATTATTGATAGAAAAGTTGAAGGAGTATTTGATGTAGAGGCCAAGTGTTTTGGATATCTAGGTCAAGCAAGAGCTATGGAGGTATATCCTAAAAGTTCTAAATACAATAGTGGTTTTATAACTAAAACTGGAAATGGAGCAGATGATAGACCTGACTATGTAGAAACTATACGTGAGTGTAGAGATGAAGCTAAATTACGATATGAATTTTATGATGCTAATGATGAGATGATGAAGGAATTCGAGATGGACAGCTTTAGACCAACTGCAGTAAAAGCTGCATTTGCTATAGGGTACAGATCAATTTCAATTCCTCCTGGAACAAGAAGAGTTAGAATCCATATGTTATTTCGAAGAGATGATAGAGAGCATGAGTGGTTGAGCGAAAAGCAAACATTTGCAAAATCATTTTATTGTGGAATACATGCAGTAAACTTTAGAATATTTATCAACAAGGATGGCTTAAAATTTCCATCAGTAAAATTCAACCCAGATGATATCATAGACTCTAATTTAGACGACTTACTCGAACAGCAAATAATGGATGCTCAAGTAGAGCGAGCTAAATGTTCTAACTTGATTGAGACTTTAGGAAATGTAGAGCTTAGAAATCATATTACTAGCGATTATAAACACCCAACCCAAGATGGGGTCTTGCAAGGAGGTATTGAACAGCTCACAAGGTGGGCAATGCACGAGCAAATTAGATACAAACTCACCAACGGGCATACTACCTCCCCATTACCAGGAAAACAAGGAAGTTTATTTCCTATATATGATATAAATAATATTGAAGCAGGCCCTAGAAGAATCGAACACGGTGATCGTCATTTTGCTTCACGAGCGTGGGATGTAGACAAAAAGACTAGTGGCCATTATGTTCCTCAAGCTGTGACTGCTAATCTACATATTAGTAAAAGACTGTCAGCTATCAGCCAAGGACAAGCAAGAGACAGTCATTTATTTCTACAAAAGATGAACTTTATATATAATAATGAAAAATTAATAAATCTTATTATTGAAGCCTTTACTGACAGCTACACTTCACTAATGGGACCAGACGGTCTTTCTTGGTGGGAAGCATTTTGGGCAGAATATGGTGTAAGAGGAGAATTTGGATACAATGCAACACATAAAAAAAATTGGATAGCAGCTGTTGTCGGAGGTAAACCAGAAGATCAAGATTCTGGTACAGTGTCCGATAGAATTAAAATTGCTTACGCATTAGCTGGCAATAGAAAAACTAATTCCTATCCATACAACCTCGGCGCTTTATTCTTCAGACCTGGAAAAGGTTTTGGAGGATCTGATATGATGGATGATGTTTTAACTAATTTATATGGTGGTTTTGAATCTTACTATACTGTAAATTTAGGATTTTTCTGGCACTCTGTAACTCATCACTACTGGCAGTCAACGACGGAGGTTGAATTCTCCAAATATTATAATAAAGGATCAAATTATTCAATCCTCAATACTAGCACTTATAATAAGGAACGTTGGTTAAGTGATGAATATCTCGATGAGTTTAAAGAGAGATTAAATGATGTTGGTGAAGATAGAGTCTACGATGATTCTATTAAAATGACCGTAAAGGAAATATACGAAAGTATATATGATGGCGATAAATCATCAGCAATATTTCAAGATTGCGTGCAGGCGTATGTACCACCAAGTTCCTTCAGCACAAACCACTGGTTCAAACCAAACCCAGACGATCCGGATACGTGGTACGATCTTCAAGAGAACTCTGATAAGAAGGAAGTTTATATAGCAAGACTAGAAGATTTATCAGAAACAAAAAGAGGAGAATTTACATACTCTCCGTATGATAGAGGTGGTTATACAATTGGATATCACTATCCGTGTGAGATAATCGATCAAAATCCTGTAGCATATTCCACATGGGATAACAATCTTATTCTTACCGAATCACAGCCAATGATTGCAAAAATTATTTGGCCAGGAATGGGTAGTAGTCTTTGGTTTAAATACCGAGATCTAATGTATAATATAAACGAATATACCATAATGGATTATAGTCTGGATGATATGGTAGGTAAAATAACTGAATCAAAATGGAAAATGTTAGAAAACTTCTTTATAACAACAAGATCTCCTATCGTATTTAATGAAAAAATTTCAATGAAATCTGCTCCATACAATGGAAGCCCTACGGGGAATTTTGATTTTAAGGACTCTGATCGAAACAATACATGGCATGGATATTATTCTCAACATAAGTATTTGGATGATAATATGATATTTGACACTCCTGGCAAGTCCTATAATGGGGAAAGCTTCATAACAAAGAGCACCACTCTCGGTACTGGTAATAAGGACAGATGGATAGACCATAAGCAACTAACCGTTCCTGAATTTTACAAGAAAAGTGTATTATCAGGAGACTTAAATAATATGCCGCAAGATGCACCTTTCAGATATCAAGGAGCTAACCCAACTAAATGTTTAACAAACTACTCAGCTGATGATGGAGTAACGAGTCTTGTATTAAATAAAGGAGCTAACCTAGGACCATCATCTGCTTCAAGACTTGCAAGACTCGATAAGATGTTAAGAACATATGCAATGGCCTTTGCACGAAGATATTACTTATCCAAACGAATAAGTTTTCTGAATGCTGAACTACAAGAAGCATTGGATTGGGTTGACACACAAGGTGATGAATATGGATACGATCAAACAAATACGGCCGTCGAAGACGACTAGTGAGGATATAAATGAGTAAATTTGGAACAGAAGACATATTAAACATTGGAACTGGAAGAATAGTTTCTGATGGTGCTCTATATAAGGCAGCACAGCCTATTGGAGCGCGGCTGTCCGTTATTGTATATAACGCTCAAGGTGAATTTATACAAAGCCAAACCTTCAATCCATCAACCGACGCTCCACGTGGTAATCCTAATTTTGTAGAATACTACTCAATGTACAAAAGTCTGAAGATAGATGATATACCAAATACTTCAGGTCTGCAAATAAACATGCAAGGTGTATTGACAGCTATGGGATTACCTCAAGGCGTATATCACATCGTTACTAATTTGGTTACTATACTAGATCCAGCTGCTATCATAAAAGATATTTCAACCGATAGAACTGAAATACGGTTCGATGGAATTCCATCATCTGGAGATAACAATACTACTTTTGGACTCAACGAATTACCAGAACATTTGGGTAATCATAAGCTAGAACTAGGTATGGGTAGATTCGTTGGTATGATCAACTGGACAACGGAAGCTGGAAATATTATTACAAAACTAGACTCCGCTCTCCCAGCTGATATATTCACTGGCGGTGCCTATGGATTGTATATAAATATAACTGATCCATCAAAGACTATAATCGAATGGGAAATAGAAGGTGAGGATATTACATATCAATATCTACATCCCAACTTTGACATAAAAATAAGATCCGGAACTCCAGCAGCAACAGAATTCAAAACATCTGAAGATATTCTTGGAACGATCAAAGAAACAAAAGATAAGCTGATAAATAAACACCTCAGTCAAAGCTATGGTGAAACGGAAGTAAACATAAACTACCAAGACCCTACAGAGTTTATTCATTTTTCATCATATGAAGAGCGATTATTAAACTTTAAATACAAGCTTCAGCAAATAGAAAAATATTCAACGGAAATCTCTGCGTCTGATACAATAACTGGAGCTATAGCTTCTTCGGATGTGGTTGTGATAGATAGATCTGCAATTGTCGATAAGCAATCAAATATAATATCATCATTTGACAAATTTGAACAGTATATGTATAATGAATCATCCTCAGACATCTCAGGATCGTATGGAGAATTCTGGTCGAATGCTTGGCCAAAGAGTACCACTATACCACCTCATAAAATACAAGCTACAACATCCTCAGAGGCTACAACTTGGTTGACAGGAGCACTTACATCAGCTTCATATTATGATAGGATGAATCAAGATATGCTATCAAAAGCATTGCCTCAGTATATTCTAGAAGATCCAAACAATTCTACCATGTTTACACTAGTCGATATGATAGGACAGCATTATGATGTAGTATGGACATACATAAAAGGTATCACAGATACTAACATCAGAGATGAGGATCTTAATACTGGTATAGCAAAAAATCTATTATGGAATGTAGGAACATCTTTAGGTATGAATTTACCAAATGGAAACTCTGCTGAAGACCTTTGGAAATGGTCGTTGGGGACTGATGCATCTGGAAGTTTTGCATCATCCGGTACCGGATTTGAATCCGGATCTCTACCACAACTGACCTCAGAAGATGTGACTAAATCTATATGGAGCAGATTGATAAATAATCTTCCATACTTCTTAAAAACAAAAGGTACTAAGAGAGGAGTAAAAGCTGTACTAGCTTGTTATGGTGTACCGGATACTGTAATAGATATAAAAGAATATGGAGGACCAAAAGGCTTACAAGATAATGAGCGTCAATTTCTTCAAGAGGAACGAGCAACGTATGCACTTCAAATAGATAGAGGTGAAAAGCTACAATTGAAAACGGCAAAGCATGGTACGAGTGGACAAACGCCAAGAGCATTCGAATTCAGATTCAAAACAAATCAAAAAGACGATCAAGTTTTATTAGAGCGAAGCAAGCATACTGGAGGAAATGGAGGAAACTGGTTTATTAATATGCACCACAGCTCATCTATATCTCAAACAATTACACCTAACTACTCATCTACAAACATACCACTAATTGCACAGACTCCAAAAACTGGAAAGGGTGAGTGGGGAAGATTAACATTTTTCCTCTCTGCATCAAATATATCAGATCCAGCAGCTAGCATGATCTCTGCATCTACTGATTATCTTCCTTTATATAATGGAGATTGGTGGAATGTAGTATTGCAAACGGAAGTAACTGCATCAACGGATGCAACATCAGACAATACAAATGATGGTCAAAAATGGCAGTTGATATGTAAGAGTGCAAAAGACCATTCAAATGGAAAAATCACCCACTCAAGTACTACCACATTAAACAATCACACAGGATCGTACTCAGCTAGTTTTAATTACGCTTGGAGATATATACACAATTCAGATGAGAGTCTTTGGAGCTTTGGTGGAGAAAAACAAACTTCTGTAGCTACTAGATACGATGCAACTGGAATCACGGGTCTTACAGAAACCGTAAAACAGTTTAGTGGATCTATGCAAGAAATTAGAATATGGGGAGATGATGGTACAAACTCAGATTACTTATCTGACAATGTTATAGAAACGCACACACTATCACCTAGATCGTATGTTGGAAACAACTTCTCATCTTCATATGATAATCTATGGGCAAGATTCCCATTAGGCTCTGAGTGGCAGAAATATAATCTATCTGGATCAGCCTTAATATCATCTAGCCACCCTAACCAACTAGTGGACTGGACTGGAGGTACATCCCCAATAGGAAGTACCAAGCTACATTTAACAGCAAGCTCATTTACGGACGGTACTACTGGGAGCAATGGTACACATTTTGAACCTTCATATGAAACATATTATACAACTATCCCATCATATCCTTCAAATGGTATATCATCGACTAAAGTTCGACTAGAAGACTCCATGTTGTTAAAACCGTTAAGTGCATTCGATAAAGCTGAGCTCAGTGAATTCGACAGACATCCAAAGGATACCAATACGGTAGGTGTACATATATCACTACAACATCAAATCAATAGAGATATAGCATATCAATTTGGTGATATGAGAGTAGATGATTATATAGGAGACCCAGCACATTTATCATTAGACAATTATCCAGATTTAGAAGAACTTAAAAACTTCTACTTTAAAAAATTAAATAACAAGCCTGATATGGCGGACTTCAATAGAATATTAACATACTATGATGTTAGTATGTTTGAGATGATAAAGCGAATGATGCCGGCACGAGCAAATGCATATGTTGGATTATTAATAGAACCACATATTTTAGAAAGAAGTAAAATACAAAAACTGCCAGTCCTAGAACAAAATCAACCTTTTTACTCAACTAAAGTTGATGTACGCACAGACATATTTCCATTATCTATGTCATCAACATTTGTATCAGAACATTCAGCAAGTCTATTAACTACAGGAGGTGAAAATTGGTTCAGGTTTAACGCTGCAGCAGCAAACTCATCCTCACACGGTCAATTAGATGATACAATTATATTATCTAACAGTGCATCATATAATGGATCGAGGTACCAATGGACACAACATTATAGAAACAAAAATGCAGATGGAACATTTACCGTTGGATCGTATATACATACGAGTAATCCATTCAACACAGTTGTAACGGGATCTTCACTATCTCAAATTTGGAAAACGAGATTATTCAAATACAGCTCATCATTTTCAGCGTCATGGGATTCTGATAGAGGAATAATGGCAGGTACGTTAGGGTATGGATTAAATTCGACAAATGCAGATAGTTGGAATTCATCTCTTCAATCAGTCGAAAACGGAAAGTTTGACCGTCAGCGAGGTAAGGCGCATATATATCCATTGATAGGAGACGTTCCATTAACAGCAGCTGAACGACAGGATACTAGATTCTCTGGATTTGATAATGCAAGGTATAACGGCTCTAAGCTTGTAGCAGGAGGATATAATGAAGACACGCCAAGCACACCAGATGGATCTCCAGTAATTTCACTGTTTGATACAAATCCAAACCAATTAATAGTTACCTCTCCAAGCGTTTATGGTGGCTCGTTACTTGTTCCTGGAATATCTAAATGGAACACGAAATCGAAATATGGAACTCAAGGGTGGGATAAATTTGGAAATCCAGTAATGCTGATAAGTAAAGATGGGCCACAAGTAACAACTCAAAAAGCTAATTCTGGAGTCAAGGTGACAACTGGAGGAAACACACAGCAAGCTTCACAAGGTAATGCTTATAAGTAATAACATAGTAGTGTATATATAAGTTTTTTGGTATAGCGACATATTTATATTAGAGAAACAAAAGGAGAAATAATCCATGGGATATTTAGACAACACAACAGTAACAGTAGATGCAATTCTTACAAAGAAAGGAAGAGAATTACTCGCACAAGGCGGTAATGCATTTAATATTACAAAATTTGCTTTATCAGATGATGAGGTAGATTATAATCTGTACATGCCAGCGCATACAGAAGGTACAGCAAAATATGGTGAAGCTATTGAAGCAATGCCAGTAGTAGAAGCGGTACCAGATCAGAATTATGTATTAAGACATAAATTAATTACATTACCTAAGGGTAATTTAAAACTTCCAAAGGTAGGTGTTGGAGGAGCTGAAACATTCAACTTAAGCAATATAAATACAACATCACCTATGATTACACCAGTAGTAACAAATTTCCAAAGTATAGACATGTCTCAAGGATTTACGTTTGTAATTGGAGACACTGACGTCATTCAACCAATAAACTGGACAGCAGTCTCAGGAGTCCCAATTGGATCAGGAAATACAAGAGTTGCGAAAGCTATACAATTCCAAGCAATGCCACAGACGGTAGAAGCAAAATCAACTACAGTAACAATTACTGGTAGAGCTACGGGTGGACACTTGACATTAACGTTTAATGTAGCTAAGGATGTTGTTAATAACGATACTTTCGCATCATAAGGAGAATAAACCATGGCATACACATATACAAATTTTGACGTATCTGATGATATAGTATCAGAAGTCTCAGAGATTCAAACTGCACCTATATGGTCAGATAATACTGCAACTCTATCTGCATTCTTCACTTCTTCCGCACAGAGTGGAAGTGCAAATGTAAACTCATATCTAGATATTTTAGATGGTACAACAGCTACAGCAACATCACAGTTTTCTATAACATATGGACATTACGCGGGAAGCGGCTCAGCCGATTATGACAATACATCTAAACCTGGCGTATCACCAACAAGAGCTATTTATGGCCAATACGCGAATATGCTTTTAGCTGATGGAACTGATAAATTTACTGTAGGTGGATCTGAGATAGATGATATCCTTGTTATCAATGTTAATAGAGCAAGATTCAAAGAACAACTAGATCCAGGAAACTGGCAATTGAATTTGGACGGAAATGGAAAGCAATTTAGTGATGTATTACATCTAGTAGATTCTAGCGATTCAGCTACATCTACAATAAATGAAGCAGGTCGAGTATATGATATAGTATCAGGATCTATTACAAATGGTCCTTTCTCTACAGCAGCATCGCATTCATTTGGAAAAGTATTTGTAGATCAAGGCGTGTTAGTCTTAGATCCTACTAAACTTGCAAATGCGACGACTTATGTAAGAACAGTAGGGTCAAATGCATTTGGAGATAATGTTGCGTCATTCTTAAACACAATCACAGGTTCAGCGGTAGGCGCGACTCCGAAGTTTACAGCAAGAAACAAAGAAGAAGTAAAATCTACACATTATTTTGTTAGAGTAAAAAATCAAGCATATAATTACTCAGATAATCCAACATTCGTAACTGGTTCTGATGCAACTTTAAGATACGCAGACTTTAAGAATAATCCAAATACATACATAACAACTGTTGGAATGTATGATGATAATGACAATTGTCTTGCAATTGCAAAATTAAGCAAACCATTGCTAAAATCATTCAGTCGCGAAGCGTTAATTAAAGTTAAACTTGAATACTAAACAATATTCAGGAACATTGGAATGATAAAACATGGGTCTAATAGTAAAGTCTTTACAGATAGGCGAGAAATCTCGTACTAAATTCAAGATACATAAGGGGTATGATGTAACACGTGCAAACTCCTCAAGTCTTGGAATAGAGACATACCTAGCAGAATACCAAACGGGATCTCTGGTTTCTTGGAACACCTCATCATCAGATCCAACTACAAAAGACGGATACTATCGAAATCAAATACACCATTCTATAAACACTTTATTCTACAGAAATTACACAAACCACCCAGGAGAAACAGCAAGTCCAGGAGGAGCCTTTCCTCAAAATCAAAAACGTATATTAGATCGAAAGGCTACTGTAATATCAGTCCCTCAGAAAAGATTTGGTGAGCGAGTACATCCAGGTACGTTTAAGATAGTAGGTAAGAATTCTGTAACTATTAATGATGATAAAAATGGAAACTTAATTGATCCGGATATAGCTACTACCTATATGATACCAAGTGCATCTGAATTGATGAGACTATCATTTAATGAGTGTCATGAATTTAGTGGATTGATGGATGGCTCAGAACCAAGCTACAGAAGAGAATATCAATTAAATTTTTCTGGATCAAAGCATCATTATGTGACTGACTTCCAATTGGATGATACTAGTTTAGTAAGAAATAAAATATATGCATATAATATGCGATTCGAAGAACGGGATGGAACTTTTGGAACACATGCAGTATTTAATGGACTTGGAGGATCTAATTCTCCAATCAATGGAGTTAATCCTGGTCGAGGAGGTCATGGAAATATAATAGTATCAGATAGACATCAAATGTGGGATCGATTCAAGTTTGATAAAGACGATGATTTCGCTGTAGCATTCTGGACAAAAATACCAACATCACAATCTGTAACTCAAAGCTATGAAGGATATGAGTCAACATCAGACAATTTAGAATATGCAACCACAACATACGATCATGATACAAACGTTCTAATCGCTAGAAAAGGTATGGGAAAATGGAGGAAAAGTCCATTTATAATAGAAACCTATAATCAAAGAAGAGGTGATGTAGACACTGATGACTCAGGCGATGTAGGTAAACTAGTATTAAGAAGAGGTAGTCACGCTCAATGTCTACATGATGGTTCTCCACAACTAACCTCATCAGCTCAACTTAATGATGGTGAATGGCACCACGTTGTATATCAACATCAAACTGGTAGTAATGAGTTTTGGGTAGATGGAATTAAACAGACCTCAGCAAGCGATGGAGCTCTAAAATGTACTACAAACACTCCTATTTGTATAGGAGGAGCTCTCCAAGGATATGTAACTGCATCGGCTAAACGTGTGTATGAAGGAACTTCTCCCGAACTAGCATCTAGAGGTGCCTCCTTCACTGATATAATTAAATGGCATTATTCAGATCAGGGTGGATACTCACACAGCTCGCCTAAAAACGTAGTACAACCACTTTCAGGTTCAATGGATGAAGTTAGGATATTTAATAAAGCTCTATCCCATAAAGAAATAGCTTTTCTAAGTGCGAGTAATAATACAAATCAAGTAGGTAATATATTTTATAATCATGGATTTGGATGTATTACCCATCCTCACTCAAAATATCAAGACGTAATGAACGATCTGAATGCAACCATCAATCTCAATGGCTCTACGCAATTGACCGAATTAGAATATGTACTAAATGTCAAGGCTCATGAGTTTGACGGATCAGAAAATATAACCCTACGAAAAGGAGAACTTCCAGATAATATAGAAATGAAAGATTTTGCAACAAGCTCAGCATTTTCACCATATATATCAACTTTAGGATTATACAATGATAGCTTAGAATTGTTAGGAATTGCAAAGCTAGCTCAGCCACTAAAAAAACCTACTGATTATGATCTTACTTTTATTCTAAGACTGGATACACTGTAATGGCTTCTATTGAATCAGCAGGCGAAATTCAATACTGGTTCGAACTAATAATACAAGCGGACCAAGGATCAGAAGAACAACAATACCTCATCAAGAAAATACCAAATCACTTAATGCGTCAAATTTCTGACCTTTTGAAAAACTATTATAGCAATATCACAAATAAGAATCATCGAGATGAGGAGATTAAGAAAAACTATAAGGATGATGAAGTGTTTGGTACGGAGGCAATCAAAGATCGACCCCTAAGACCTGGTGCAACAAAACTCAACTCAGCCGAGCAAATCACTCCATTCATCAGAGGCCGGGATATGGAAGAACACCAACAACTGATGCGGGGAATGTCTTCATTGGGTCAAACTGTTCTTAATTCTTATAAACGTGACACTGGCTCAGCTAATCAAACTGATATACTACCACATCTATTTAAACAGCAAAAGTGGTATAAAGGTATAGAGAGTAACATAGATAAAACAATAGCCGTAGCTGTTGAGGGATCCCTCAACACAAAACAAGTACACCTATTAACGCGTCTGAGACATAGAGCATCAGGCTCTTTATTTAGAGAGATGGCTAACACTACATTTGAAGAAGAACTTCAAGTAATGGATAAAACTAAGGATCCTGGTGAAGTTATGGAAAAGACAATGACCAATGCAAATCCATTCAGAGGAAAATTTACATTCCATACCAGTTATGGACCTCCTCCCACAGCAAGTCTTTCTCAATCGACGGTATCATACACAGCTATAAAAGACTTAGGCGTACCTGAATACGGTCCTGAATTTACTCTTTATAATACTACAACTGGATCTTTAAGTAGTGGATCTTTCTTAAATGCAGACAGCGCAGGATCTCCATATATTTTTAATGGACAGGAACTTGATGCATCATCTGTAATCCCTACAACAGCATCTGTATTAGAAACCCTTAGATTTAAAGCTACTTCTAAAGTTGCATATACTGCAAAATGGGAACAGGATATAACTGTTATTTCCCAAACTGCAACAACGGTAGAGGTATTGTATAGAAATAAAGAATACACACCAGCTCTATTTAATTCAAATATGAATACACTGTTTCCCACACAGAAGACTGTTTTGAGAAACGGAACTATATTTATTACATAGAATGGCAAGACGTATTAAAAAAATAAATGGTTATAGATCTGGATTTGAGAACACACTTGGATCCCAGCTAAAAGAATCCAAAACTAAATTCACGTATGAAACTACTGTAATACCGTATACAAAACCAGAAACGGAGCATACATATACAGTTGACTTTACATTACCTAATGGCATATTAATTGAAGCTAAAGGAAGATGGGTAACGGAGGATCGTAAAAAACATATGCTAATCAGAGCACAACATCCAGAGCTAGACATCAGGTTTGTATTCATGAATTCAAATGGTAAGATACGTAAGGGAAGCAAAACGACATATGCAGATTTCTGCGATAAGCATGGAATATTATGGTCGAATAAAGTAATCCCAAGTCAGTGGTTAAAATCCAAGAAATAAGTTGCAAATATAAAATAAATTCCTTATATTAAGCCTAATGAATATTAAAACTATTTTACAAGGTGTAATAGGGCAAGCTAGAACTATGTCTAACAACGAGCTAGCATTCAATTGTCCTTTCTGCCATCACCACAAAAAAAAGCTTCAAGTAAATACTGAAAGTCAAAAATGGCAATGTTGGGTATGTGGAGCTAAAGGTAGAAGTATATATGCATTAATCAAAAAGTTGGGAGTTGAAGATCGTATACTTAAAGTGGTAGAGAATTTAGTTGGAAAACCAAAACGATCGGTTATTGAGAAGGCATATGATGTACTATCACTTCCATCAGACTTTACATCTTTTATGAATGGCAATCCAAAAGATCCAGATTTTATAAATGCATTTCATTATTTAACTATGCAACGTAAAATAACTAAATATGATATATTAAAATATAATATAGGATATTGCGATAAAGGATTGTATGCAGGAATGATTATAATTCCATCGTATGATGAGAACGGACAATTAAACTTCTTCACCGGTAGAACATACTACTCAGATAAATCTTTCAAACATAAGAATCCAAAAGTGTCAAAAGATATAATTGGATTTGATTTGTTTATCAATTGGAACGAACCGATAATAATTGTTGAGGGTGCATTTGATGCTATTGCAATTAAAAGAAATGCAATCCCTTTGTTTGGAAAGAAAATGATGAACACGTTAAAAACTAAAATAATTAACTCAGGAGTTTCACAAATAACTATTGCATTAGATACCGATGCAGTTTTAGACGCATTAGAAATGTGTGAATATTTAATGTCAAATGGAGTTGAGGTAAGATTATTAGAAATGAAGGATAAAGATCCAAGTGAATTAGGATTCGCCACAGTCACCCAGTATATCAATACATCAGTGCCACTGACAGCGAGTTTACTAATGCAGAAAAAGATAATAGGGAGTTTTGCTTAAATGAAAAAAATAGAAATAGGATTTGATAAAATAACGAAAGTAGCTCATATAGCTGACATTCATATTAGAAACGTAAAACGCCATAAAGAATATAAACGCGTATTTGCAAAATTATATAAAGATCTGAAATCTACTCTTCCTAAAGAAGGTGGGCTAATATATCTAGCAGGAGACATCGTTCACGCAAAAACGGAAATGAGTCCAGAACTTATTTCAATGACTGGTGAACTATTTACTAAATTGAGTAAAATAGCTCCAACAATTCTTATAGCGGGTAATCATGATTGCAATCTGAATAACAAACATAGATTGGATGCACTAACACCAATTGTAGATTCTCTCCAATTAGAAAACTTCCACTACCTATATGGTACTGACATATACGAAATAGCAGATTGTCGATTTGTAGTAGAATCAGTATTTGATGCGCCAGAGAATTACATCAAAGCTGACCAGGTTCCAAATGGTAAAACAAAGATAGCATTATATCACGGACCGGTAACGAGTGCACGTACTGATGTAGGATATGAGCTACAAGGAGATCTAGATGTAGTCGACTTCAAGGGATTTGACTATGTAATGCTTGGAGATATTCACAAACACCAGTATCTAGATAAGAAAAAGAGAATAGCATACGCCAGCTCATTAGTATGTCAAAACTTTGGAGAGCATCCAACCAATCACGGTTATATCTTGTGGGACTTAGAAACTAAAAAAAGCGAATTCAGACAGATAAAAAATGATAATGCGTATTATACGTTAATGATCAATGGAGGAGTAGCTGAGAATTATGAAGGTATGCCAAAGCAACCAAGATTAAGAATAAAAGCGGCTAACTCATCACAAGCTGATATTAAAAAAGTACTGGCCACATTAAAGAAAGATCGTAAAATTTCAGACGTCACTGTAATACGAACAGATTCATTACGAGATCAGAAATCGAACGATAGAGACTCTCGACATAACACAATTGGCAATGTTAGAGATATAAATTATCAAAACTCTTTAATTCAAGAATATTTAGATAGAAACTTTACTGTAGATGATGACACTGTAAAACATATACGTAAGATAAACAAAGATCTAAATTCTCAACTATCTCAATTAGAAGTTACGCGAGATATAGATTGGCAAATTAAAAAATTCGAATTCTCAAACATGTTCAGTTATGGTAAAGACAATGCGATAGACTTTAGTGACTTCAAAGGAACTTATGGTATATTTGCAGCCAATGCATCAGGCAAGTCAGCTTTGTTAGATTCGTTATGCTATTGTTTGTTTGATAGATGCAGTCGTGCATCCGATGCAAAGGGAGTAATGAATAATACAAAAAACGATTTCTACTGTAAAGCAGAATTAGAAATCTCAGGACAGACGTTTGTAATTGAACGTAAAGCTAGAAGAACTACTAAAGGATATTTGAAAGGTAGAATAAGCGTAACTACAAATTTTTGGACGTATGATGAAAATGATCAAGAAATTTCATTGAACGGAGAACAACGTAGAGATACAAATAAAGCTATCCAAAGCTATTTAGGTAAATATGAAGATTTTATCCTAACCTCTATATCAGTGCAAAACAATAACACTGGATTTATCGACTTATCTCAATCTCAACGTAAAGATCTATTAGCGCAATTTTTAGATGTTACCGTATTTGAAGAGTTGTACGATTTAGCTATACAAGATATTAAAGAAGTTCAGATTCTACTTAAAGATTTTAAAAAGCAAGACTATGATGAACAGCTATCACAAGCTGTAAAAAGTTATGATGAGAATACAAAGCTATTCAAAGAATTGACTCGAACGAAAAATGCACTACTAAAAAAACAATCGAGTTTGGAAAGTAAAATTAGAAAAGAAACTCAAAAGTATAAGCAGATTCCAAACATTACCAATGTTGATGTACTAGAACAGAAACGTGACTCGCTCAAATTAGAAATATCTATAATTGAAAGTAGATTAAAAAATGATGAGAAAGAAGCAGTCGCAAATAATAAACTGATAGAAGATACTTCAGATATTCTGAGTAATATTAATGACGATACTGTACGTGGAGATTATGAGTTGTGGCAAAAAACGAAAGCTGACAATTCTGACAAATCACATGAGTTGGAAAAAATGAAAATAGATGTAAGGCATAAACTTGAAAAGTTAAGACATCTAGAGAAACATGAGTACGATCCAAATTGCACATTTTGTATGGATAATCCATTTGTAATAGATGCACGCAATACTCAGCAAGAATTGGAAAGCGATAAAGTAGCAGTTCGTCAAATACTAACTGAAATATCTGATCAGACAAATCTTATAGAAACTCTTAGTAAAGCAGAACAGCAATATGTATTCTTACATTCACAGCAAACTATACTAAAGACAGCTAACCAAGAAAAAACTACTGGTAGAGTTCTTTATTATGAAGCTAAGGAAAATCTAAGAACTAAATCATCTTTACTACAAGAGGTAAGCTCAAAGATATCTGAATATCATACAGCTAAAAAAGATATTATATACAACGAAAAAGTTGCAGAGCGGATAACGGTAGCAGAAGATGATAAGAAACATATATCCAATATGATATCAATACATTCAGACGATCTAATGGATATCCACAGTGCTGTACGTGTTGCAGAATCTACAAAGCAAACTATCACTGAAAAAATGCAACAAGCTGATGACATGGAAGAAAAATATAAGGCATATGAATACTATCTAGATGCTATACAAAGAGATGGTGTACCATATGAATTAATCTCAAAAGTTATACCGTTAATAGAAGATGAGGTAAATAATATTTTAGGTCAAATAGTTGACTTTAATATATTATTCCACGTTGATGGTAAAAATATCAATACGCACATCGTGTATGATGATAAATCGTGGCCATTAGAATTAACATCTGGTATGGAAAAGTTTATATCATCTTTAGCAATCCGATCCGCTCTTGTAAGTGTATCAAATCTACCAAAACCAAACTTCTTAGCAATAGATGAAGGATTGGGTAATTTAGATTCGGAAAATCTCAACTCCATGTTTATGTTATTTGATTATCTTAAATCTCAGTTCAATTTTCTACTAATCATATCACATTTAGAAGCGGTTAGAGATGTAGTAGACAATCTTATCGATATCCAGAAGGTAAACAACTACAGTAAAATCCACTACTAGCATATTTATTAATAGAATATCTAACGTAGCTGGAGATTATGAATGGCATACACTTACGAGTGGCGAAGAAGGGCTTTATACCTTGGTTATCAAGAAGACGATCGGTATCCGTGTTATTTAACGGATAGCTTAACTCCGTATTCACCATATTTCAATATAACCGGTTTGAAAGAAACTCTAACTGGTGGGAAAAATCTATTTAAGATTAATCCAACTGAAAACACGCTCCAAATTGGATCTGAGGTATATGTAGAAGTAGCTGATGCATTTGGTAATACAATATATACTGAAAACACTGGATTAAGAAACGATCAGAATATACAAGAGCATCTAATCACAAGTTGGGTATATGACGATTATCCATCAACACAAATCACATTAACAATTTTAGCTACTGCAATAGTTGATATGGAAGGTAATCCTATAACGGGAAATTTTCCCGATGGAGTACCATTTTGGAATGGAAAAAGATCTATAAATCCAAATAAAGAATTGGTACGACCAAATGTTAGATGGCAAAAACAACTCTTGGTTGATCCAAAAGCGGGTAATACCGATAAGATAGTATTTTCACATCTACCTAAAGTAAGAGTAGCTGAAAAGATAAGAACGTATTTATCTCAATCGTATACATCAGCAAGAATATCATCATCAGTTCAATCTGCCTCTTTCAGTCATCCAGGAGGGATGATGCCAGCCAATCCAACTGCGGCAGAAATGAAGTCGGGAATAGTATCATTACCGAGACTTAATTCTATTACTCCATTCTTTTCATCATCGATGGTAGGAGCTACTATTAAATTTAAAGCAGATTTAATCCAGTCTACAAATCCATCGATCAATGTAAATGATTTACAGTCTGGTGAAACACTTAATTACACCACTACGATACACTCTGTAGTAAATTCAACTCAAGCACGGTTAACCGATCCATATGAAGTAATAACGGTACAAACTGTAAATGCAAACCAAAGTAAGGGTGGAGGAAATCCAGTATACCAATCAGTAGTAACATCTAATATGGTAGAATCATTTAATTTGAGTGCAATGGAAATAACGCATTCTAATCCACCAACACTCACACCCACAGAAAATTCAGAATCATATGCATTAGTCGATTTCAAGAATTTGTCACCAGTAGCAGGAGATGTTCATAAAATAGTAACAAAGGTACGGACCAATGGGACGGTAGGAAGTACTTATCAAACAATTGGTGAGCAGATATTAGAACCAACTGAATTAATGATAGACACTGGAAGCTTCACTATGAGAACTACGTGGGGAATTCAGGAGGAACATGATACTCCAGCAAAGTATTGGCAAGTTGCTGCAGCTAATGGAGCTGCCGTTCCTTCACCTCAAAAAGACGATTCTCAATTAGCTAATGCACTCGCATTAGCTTTTACTGGCACGTTAAACGGTAGTAAATATGTAATATTAACCCCTAAAGATTTTATCGAATTTGAGAAGGGAACTGTATATCGACTATCATATAAATCAATCCTAAAAAGAACACCAGACTCATCAATTACATCTGGCTACGATCCGTTGAGTGTCAAAGTGTTCTTATCAGGGTCGGGATTCGTAGCAACCACTAATGACCCCGACCCTGAGCTAGGATTATATATTGGAAACATGGAGTCAAGTGCTTCATTTGTAGCAGAATTTGAATCCGAATATCACTTCCAAGCAACTCGTAATGGAATGGGTAAACCAGTATTCAAAATAGAAGCAGCCCACGAAGCACATTTTAGTGATATAAGTCTGACGGCAGATACGGATAGTGGATTTACACCAGAACAATTCACAATAATATCGCATATTCCTACAACGCATAATGATGATTTACTAGATTTTAAGTTTGAATTGTATAATTCGGAAGGTGTAAAGTCCGAAGTAGACTTACATCATAACGCAGTCGATTTCACTGGAGGAAATACATACATTAGCAATGCACTACTCACGGGTACAATGGATATCGGCCCAGACGTAGCATCTTCCGGATTTGTGGTAGGTGGTAATGCTTCTGCATATATAAGAACAGTCAATCCAGTATATCCTGGATTCCACTCATCTTCAGCTGGATCAGGTTCGGGAATATTATTATGGTCAGGATCTCTAGGTAATACAATATACGAGGGCTCGGGAGATGATTATAAAGGTATCGGAATGGAAATGATATTAGATAGCAGTAGCTATTTTAGATTCCGAACAGATCCATCAGAATTAGATATAAGAGCTCAGAAATTTTTTGTAGGAGATGATGCAACTCAATTTATCTCAGGAGCATTGGGGAATATAGAAATATCATCTTCAGGTTTCCATCTGGATAGTGAAGGTAATGTAATAATGCAAGGCCAAATCACAGCAGAAGCGGGTGGTACAATTGGAGGATGGGCGATAGGCGATACTTTCCTAAGTTCTAGTAATATTATACTGAGCTCATCTGGAACAATGCAAACAGCTGATTTTGAATCATCTTTACTAGGAGCGGGTGTCGGAAAAGGATGGAAGATAGATAGTAGTGGAGAAGCTGAATTTGAAAATGCGAAGATTCGAGGAACTCTACGAACAGCAGTATTTGAAAAAGATACTATATCCGCAGTAGGTGGAGCAGTAATTATTGCCAATGCAACAGTAACTACTGGTAGTGATGTTTTATCTGGTAGTATGAATGGTAATGTACATGGAGTCCCATCTGCTTCTTTCCAAGTTGATACAGTTGGAGGATGGTCAGTAGGAGAATACGCAATTGTAAAATCAGTTGAAACAGCTGGATTCACAAATGAGCTAATGAAAGTATTTAGTAGCTCAATCAATCCAACTCCAACATTACACATGTCACGTAGTTTGAATGGAAACACTATACCAACAATGTCAGCCGCTCAAGTCATAGTATCATATGCAAAAGAAGATCAAGGATTCATATTTATGAATGCAACATCTGGATCTGATACACCATTTATTGATATAATGGAAAGAACTGGAAGTGGACATCTTGATATAGAAACTAAAGTAAGATTGGGTGATTTGTCTGGATTGAATGCATCTAAAGTAGGATCAAATCCAGGCCATGGACTATATGGAGAAAATGTATTTCTGACTGGTAAATTAGAAGCATCGGTGTTATCAGGTCAGGTAATAGAAATTGACAATAGCAATTTCACTCAATATTTATCATCATCTAATGGTGGAGGTGGATCTTCAATCGGATACTCACTAGTCTTGGACGGATCAGCGGGAGGAAGTCAAGCACTCAATGTAATAATAACAGATACTAATTCAGTCGACCCACTAGTCATCAAAGGAATACTAGCACCAGATGTTACTAACGCAACAAACGTTGATGTAAATATAGAAATAGGCGAAGAGGTAACAGCAGCGATATCAATAGACCCAGATTCGGGAGGAGTCGCAGGAGCTACTATGAAAGTAAATGCAAGTAAATTTTGGAGTGCAATTCAATCAAATGCAATCCAAGCTAATGTAGCACACGTTGCCGCGAGCGCACTGGGAGTATAACATGGCAATAATAAAATTAGGCTCAGGACATAAATATAAATTTACTTCATCGGGAAGTAATTTACAATTCAAGGAAGGAACGGATAATCCATTAGGATTAACGATTGCATCTGGAGGATTACAATCTCATGGTAATCTGGAAATCATATCAGGTTCCGCAATATTCGATGGACCTTTATCAGCTTCAAACGCAGTTAGATTTACTGGACTGGGAGGAACATATCCTTCTACAGGAAATGTGAAAACCGTATACGTTCAAGCAGATGGAACAGTGCAGTTGGGAGTAATAGGTTCTGGTACAGTAGATAGTTCATCTGGAAATATATTTACATCAGACGGTAATCTAGTATCATCTAGAGAAATAGGATTAGGAGATTCAAATGTATCATTTATGCCAGGTGCATTTAATACTGGAACTGCAACATTATTTATAGGTGGTAATGCTACATATGAAAATAGGATAGGTATTAACACAGCTACACCAAAAGAAGCATTAGAAGTAGCAGGAACAATATCAGCAAGTGTAGACATCTATGCAGGTGGAGATATCTTCTGTGAAGGAATTATAACAGCTGATGAGTTCCATACGAGTGTTGTTTCAACATCTGTACAATATTCAATTGGTAACACAGAGTTTGGCGATGAATCCTCTGACCATCATAAATTTACTGGTAGTGTAGAAATATCTGGTAATTTAACTGTCACAGATGATGATAGTTATTTCTATGGCATGGTATCAATGAGTACATTATCATCCAGTCTAGGAATTGCAACTCAGGGAGGAATTCATGGAACAAGTACTCTAAGAGCAGACGGTAATGTAGACTTTAACGGTGATCTAGATGTAGATGGGACAACTAATTTAGATGTTGTAGATGTAGATGGTACATTAACCGTTGGTGAAGATGATACCGGACACAATGTTAAATTTTATGGTGCAAGTGCAAACGCATATATGGAGTGGGATGCAAGTGAGGATGGTTTAGTAATTAAACATAGCCCAGATGAAGTCGGATTGGGAGTATACACAACTTCATCAGCTATACCTTCAACACCACAATTCAAAGTAGGTAGAGACACAAACCAGTATGTGGGTATTAAAACATCTGATAGAGATGCATGGATCGTTCATAGACAAGATGAAGATGATCCAGACAATGCATTAGTACAAGTAAGAACTCGTTTCCAGATATGGGATAGGAATAGTTCATCTGGAAGTCATAGGTGGACATTCGAAAGTGCAGATGCATCAGGAGAAAATGTAGCTTCAGCTAGAATGTTAATTTCTTCCTCAGGTAACGTTGGTATAGGAACAACATCGCCAACAAAAACATTAGATGTAGTAGGTGATATATCCAGCACTACAACTGGTTCATTTGCTTATATAAGTGCTTCAGGCGATCTTGAAGTAAAAGGAAATGTATCAGCTTCAGGTACTATATCAGCAAGTGGATTACATGTAGTCGATAGAATTGACTTTGACGATAATCCAACAGTTTCAGATGCTGGTATATACTGGAGCAATGCTTCAGACACAAAAGCCTATGTAAGAAGATTAGCTACAAACGACCAAATAGAAATAGGTTCAGATAACACAGTAGTGTTTACAGAAACAGATGGTGATACCACAAGGGCTACATTTACCCTAAATACAGGACAATTTGATTTCATTGGAAGTATATCAGCATCCAGTCATATAAGTTCAAGTGGAACTGGATCATTCACTGGTGGTGGTATATTTGAAGGTAACGTTGGTATAGGAACAACTAATCCACATCGCGCATTAGTAGTATCACAATCTGCTTTAATTGGTGGTACATCAATGAGTATAGCTAATTCATTTGGTGAATCAGGTAAAGCATTATTTTTTGATCATAGAACTGGAGCTACTACAGTACCCACCGCAAAAATTGTAGGATGGGGTAGAAACAGTACAAGTCACCTACCATATCTTTCATTTGAAGTAAACAACACAACAGCTGCAGGAGCTTCTTCCTTAACACAGGAACGTATGAGAATATTAGCAGATGGTAACGTTGGTATAGGAACAACAGCACCAGAAGCTACGTTAGAGGTTCAAAGAGCAGCTTCTACATATGCAATAAACTTGGCCGATACATCCACTAGAGCAGGCCTGTTAGTAAAAAATTCATCACATGATAATTTCACATCTTTCACAAGAGGTGCAAGCGGCCTTCAGCAAATTCAAGGTGTCAATGACGTAGGAGATACTTCATACCCCCTATCACTGAATCCATTTGGTGGTAAGGTTTCTATAGGAGGTGCAGCTGCAACCCCATCCGAATCGTTAGATTTAATCGGTGGGTTAGCAATGGGAGAAACACTATCAACACGTAGAGTTTTATATCTAGGTGCTGAAACGGAAACAAGAGGACCATTCAATCCAATAGTAGGAGCTATTCAAAAATCAGGAAAATGTTTATTTTTAGATAAGGAATTCTCAGATGGTACAAATAGTGTCGTTATCTACAATAACGCAGGTGCTGGATATGTATCACATTCTTGGCAACCTTGGTCTCAACAATTAGCAGATGACTTCTATGGATTCTCACCAAACGGTTCTTCATTAACGGGTAGTGTAGCACCAAATGGTTCTGGAAATGTTATCCAAATTACTTATGATGGAGGAGAAGCTACTCCAGGAGATGGTGGATTCTATCAAACATATACTGGAGAGGGTAAAACGGTTGTCCAAGTATTCCAAGCACTCATACCAGAAGGAAGATACTTAAATGCTCATGAAAATAGCCAAGGACGTGATAAAGACACTTACTGGTTAACTAACACTGCAGGAACTGGTAAATGGGAATGGTATGCTAGAGTCAACCACGTTGGTTCTTACAATTCCAATGGAAATACCTTTGGCTCTGCAGGACATGTAGCTCTTAACGAATCTGATGTAGCAACCAAATGGTATTTAGCATCTTGTACTGCATATGATATGACTGACCAAACCGAAGATGTATTTAGAAAGGTTGGTATTGGAACAACCAATCCACAATCACTTGTAACGATAGAAGGAAGTAATGGTATAGTTGTAGCTGGCACCGCTGAAGCAACCTATAAGGGATATTTACAGATCAATAGTAACGAAGGTACAGCTACTCAAAAGGGAGGTATTGAATTCAAGGCAGCAGATAGTGGGAATGGCTATGGATTTAGAATATCTAATCCAGATCTAGGTAATGGTGAAACTCCACTATATTTCCAAAGAAGGTCAAATAACGCAGCATGGACAGACGCTATGACTATCCTTGGTACTAACGGCAACGTCGGTATAGGAACAACAACACCAGGTGCAAAATTACATGTAGATGGTATCATATCAACAAGCAATGATATAATAATAGAATCAGGCGATCCAACATTACACTTCAAAGACACAGACGGAGCATATCAAGGACATGTTGGTGTAGCAAACACTCTGATGGAATTGAGAACGGATCAAAACGATGTTGATATTGAAATCAGAACAAATCAATTTGATAACGCAATTTATATAGACGATTCAACTCAAAAAATTGGTATAGGAACATCAACACCAGATTCCACATTAACAGTCCAAGGTGATATTTCTGCAAGTGGAGTAGTGTTTGCAGCTAGATTCGAATCATCGGGTTCTGACACTGAAATTCAGATGGTGGATGACGTACTCGTAACTGGTAATCACACAGTAACCGGATCTCTATCAGCTCTCAGAGTAACATCAAGTTTAGATGGTATGCATGTAAGTGGAACACTTAGTATAATAAATAAAGATGGACCAACCGCATATATAAAAACAAAAGTTGGTTCATTTGACGAGTATCATTTAAGAAACGATCAAGATGCATTTCAAATATACAACGCAACTGATGATAGGAAAGAGTTAGTAGCAGATGGAGCGGGTGGTATTGGTATTGGAGTTGCAACCCCACATGCAAATGGATTTGCATTACAAGTATCTGGTGCAATTGGAGTTTTAGGTGACAACGAACATGCGATAGGAACCAAAGCAGCAAGATTAAGTGATGTATTCGCAGTACAAACAACAGTAGGTGCAATCTTTGAGACTGGACTTACAACTGAAGGTATAGGCAAGTTAAAAACAGGTTCGGTAGTAGTTTGGAAAAATGGTAAACTGATCGAATCATATAAGGAAGATGATCATATGGTGATGGGTGTAGTTAAGCAAGGAAAAGATGAACCAATCATATTAGGAGCAGAGCCAATTCTAGTAACTGGAGATGTTATGGAGGGAGACTTTCTGATAACATCAGACGTAGCAGGACATGCAAAAGCTCAGTCAGACGAATATTTATTAAGAACGGGAACAGTAATAGCACAAGCATTGGAATCAGCGGAAGGTGAATCCAATTTAATCAAAGGTATGATCAGAAAACTATAACATGGCAGATATTTTTATATATGATGGACATATAAGTTCGAGTGATGGAATCAAACTACAAGTTTCCGAGTCCAACGCACTTTTCATATCCCATTCAGAAGGACTAGGATTTGATTTAGGTGGCTATGGCCCAAAGGTTGGAATTGGTACAATAACGCCTAGTGTTCCTTTAGACGTTGAAGGAGGAATTCTTGGAGCCCACATTGCTAGATTTACCAGAGTACAAGGATTAGGAGGTACCAACGCTCAAGTAGCAATAAATGCAAACTCAAGCGATCCTCAAATACAGTTTGCCCGCGGAACGGGTGCTTATGCTATAGGCTTGAATGATGGTGATAATTCTTTTCAAATAATTGATGGAACTACAATATCTGGTGGTACTGCAAGATTTACAATAAACTCATCGGGTAATGTTGGTATAGGAACAACCAATCCTCAATCATTGCTAACCGTGAGTGGATCAGATGGAGGAAATTTCACAACTTTCTTAAGATTTGGAAAAGATAATTATACTGCTGGTTCAGGACCTGCCATGTTCTTTAAGACAAGTCCCAACACAACTTTGGATCGATATGGTGTAAAACTAGGAGCGATAAGAAAAGGTAGTGGAACTGCTGAATTTGTAATAGAACAAGAATTGGATAATGGTTCTGGTGGTGCAGGCGGATTAAGTGAAACGCTCAGAATTACTAGTTTTGGAAATGTTGGTATAGGAACATCTACAGCAACTGCAAAGTTAGAAGTAATTGGAGACATAAGTGGATCTGGAGCTGCATCTTTTGAAACAAATCTAAAAGTAGATGGAAAAGTAGCAATAGCAGCTCCCAACAACACCTCAACTGCAGATTTAATTATTGGTGATGGAACCACCAATGTAAATGTAACTCTGTTTGGAAATGAAGATTCCGCAACGCAAGCATCCTTATGGTTTGGAGACGTTGCTTCAGCAGCATCGCCTCACTACGGTGGATCGGGTTTTGTATATGATGGAAACGATAATCATCTTACAATCCGAAAAGGTGGTTCTACAAATAATTTATTTACAATAGACGCAGATAATGGAAACGTTGGTATAGGAAAAGTATCAGGTGATCCTACTGCTAAATTAGAAGTAGTTGGAGATATGATAGTAGGAGGTATTGAAACAGGAAATATAATAAGTTCTCCTCAATACTTCAGTGGATTTGCAGGTTCAGGATTTAGAATACAATCAGGTTCAACTGGTGTGAAAGCGGAATTTGATAATCTATCAGTTCGTGGATCATTTCAAGTATATGAATTAGTTGCAAATCAAGTAAGAGCAACAAACGGATCTTTATGGATATCTAATGCAGGAAAAATAATATCATCATCTCAATTAGATGGATTTGGAGGAGCATCTTGGCCGGTATCTTTTTCAATGTTTTTTGAAACTGGAAGTGATACATTAGATCATGGATTTGTGAGAGGAGACGTGATCCGATCTCAAAAATTTGACGGTTCAAACGTTTTTCAATCAAACATGATAGTTTGTTCTAGAAGTGATAGTGGATCGATAATAGCAGCCTTGGAAGATCAATCAACACCACCATCCGCAAGCATGGATTTTGTGAGAATTGGTCATACATTCGATGAAGATAGAGATGCAGCAATATACTTGACAGCTGAAGATACAAATGCACCATATATAGATGTTATAGACGGAGTAGATAGTCATACTGCATTTGCTCAATCAGATAAAATAAAAGTTAGATTAGGAAATCTAGCAGGAATAACAGATGTTAATGTAGGAGGAGCTTTAAGTGGATATGGATTGTATTCAGAAAATGTTTATTTAACTGGAACGATAAAAGCGGTAGCAGGAGAGATTGGAGGTTTTGGACTTAACGCAACTTCTATCTCAAGTTCAAATGATAATTTAATTTTAAGATCCACAGGACAAATAACAGCATCCGATTTCTTATTTGATGGATCGGGAACAATAGACGGAGATGTAACAATTGGCAGCAACGTTACTATAGCAGGGCAACTGTCAGTAGGAGCACTTCCAAATCTTCCATCGGATGAAAGTTTGGTAGGATATTGGAATTTTGACCAAGGAACAGGAAGCCTTATCAGAGATCAAGTCGGTAGTCTTGATTCAAATGGAAACCGATATGATATCCCAACTGTCGATCCTGATGGAACTCCTGATAGTTTAGGTGCATTTACATCTGAGTCAATAAGTGGGATTGCATGGAAACGCGACTCCGCTGGTAGTGCTCAATACGCTATCAATGTTACATCATCTTTCTCATCATCATTTGGAAATGCATGCTCCGGATCTATATCCTTTTGGTTAAATACTGACTTATCTACTAATGGTGATGACCAGAGTAAGATATTTGGTGAAAACGGTGAAAACGCAGGATTTAACAAAGAAGATTTCTTCTTCATTGATCAACAACCAGGAGGCCAAATCAGAATGTTAGCTTATTCTGGTAGTGGTGGTACTGGAGGTTTTGGAACCGGAAATGAATACGTAAGTGCACAGGGCGCTGGAACTTCACTTACTATTCTGCAGGATCTTGGTACTAATGCAGGTTCTGGAGGAGGAAGAGGAATCTCATCTAGTTTAGCTGCAGCTAATAGTGGAAGTAAAGGTTGGGCACATTGGGTAATTAATTGGGGATCTGGTTCTAACTTTGTTGGGAACTCTGACCATGCATTTAGAATTTATATAAATGGGGAGAAAGTGTCTCATAGGATTATGACTGGTTCAGATGCACGAATAAACTTCCGTCCATACAACCAAAGGCTGGCATGGATAGGCCAAAAAAATGATGACGCAACCATAGACGAAATCCGGATATATAATAGTGTTCTAACACCCAATGAAGTTAGAGCGTTATACCTATCTCCAGCTGGAATGAATACGGGAACAACTGTAACCGGTGATCAAATACAAACTGGCCAGATTAGATCTAACAATTGGAATAATGATACTGATGGATCAATGATTGATCTTACAAACGGTAGAATGCATTTAGGTGGATTGGAAGCAAACGCAAAATTACACTTTGATGGAACAAATTTATCAGTAGCAGGAACAGTATCAGCATCCGCTGGTAATATAGGTGGTTGGAAAATTGAATCAGATAAATTTGTAGATGGTTCAGATACAATTCGTTTAGAACCAAATGGAACTTACGTGATATCATCGTCTGAATTCCAAGTGGATCAAGCAGGATCAATAACAGCAAGTTCTGCAAACTTCTCGGGTAATGTAACATCATCACAAGCATTGATTGGTGGGTGGACAGTTGATTCAGGATCCATATCATCTAACAATGCAAAACTAGATGCGGCAGGAAAATTATCACTGAGCTCTTCTAAATTTACTGGCACTGGAATACAACTGGAAAACAACTCAGGAGCTCCAAGAGCATATATTGGTGATGGAAATTTAACTGGTAGTTTTATACAATACGATGAAACAAACGGAGTAAGATTAGGACCAGCAGTTACTTTAGCATTTGGTAGTACAATGCTGCCAGGCGAAAATATATTGAATGATTTTTCCAATCTATCAATAACAGATCCATGGGTAGCATCAGCAACACCAAATTATTATCCAATTGGTGAAGCAACAGATAATGAAGTATCAACATCAGTCGGACCACATGGACTCAATGAAAAAGTTTGGGTAGCATCACCAGATTCAGATACAGATGGTGGTGGATGGATGTCAGATTGGTTTGAAGTAGATCACTCACAAACATATCAATTTTCTGTGTATGTAAAATTCCCAGCTGAATCTAGGATGACTGGTTCATGGTACATGGGAGCACGTTCTGGAGATGAGAATATATTTATAGGTGCATCTGGTTCACAAAACCCAGCTACAAATCCTGGCCAAAATTCAGCGTATCACTGGCCAAAATATTATTCAGTTCCAACTTTTGGCCCACACGGTCACCACTACGACCATGCCCATTACACATCTACAGGTCAAGCTTTAGCAGCAGGAGCTGCTTTAGGAGCGATGCAAGATTATCAAGCTGATAATAGTGGCATAACTAACTGGAATCCATACTTCATGCATCTTACTGGAGATGGAACAAACTCCAAAGGACACTTCACACAATCCATTGCAGAAGGAGGTTTAGGAGGACAACAAGATCGTTGGTATTTATGTGTAGGATATATACATGGTTCTTCATCTTTATATAATAATTCTGTAGGTGATATAGGTGGTATGTATGATACTGTAACTGGAAGAAAGGTTAGAGATGGAAATGACTTCATCTGGGGTTCAGGATCCCAATGGCTTTCCGTACGAAGTTTCCACAATCATGATGCATACGGTGCAGATGACGATACACCATACACACTTTGGGCAAAACCAGCAGTTAAAAAAGTCACACAAGCAACAACAGACATAAGTTCATTTATTGATATAGGTTCAGCAATTGCAACCGGTCAATATTCTGGATCAAGTACATTCATAACAAGCACATCAATCTTCTCACCAAACATAGCTGGTACAGATGGATATATATCCAATAAACTTACAGTAGGTACTGCAGGTTCGGGTGTGACATTGGATGGTACAAATAAAAAATTATTCCTTGGAACGGGAGATTGGAAAGGTAGTAATACTCCGTTCATAGCTAGAGATTCTGGATCCGATTTCTTAACAAACGGATCATTGACAAATGGAACAACTGGTTGGACAATAGGTGGTAGTCATTTAACTACTACAAATGCCCCCGAAGTAACAAATTTAATTACAAATGGATATGGTTATCAAGCAATTACTAATTTAGTAGTTGGACTTAGATACGATCTGAATTGGATCATTCCATCCTCCACAGGAACTTGGTCATTCTACGTATCAGACGATACAACATATAATACTGGAGTAAATGGAGTCACAACTGCTGATACCAGCAATACTGGTTTTAACGCAGGACAGAAATCATTCACAGCCCATCAAACAACTGCATATATTTTTGCATTTAATATAGGAGGTGCGGGTACGGTGGGAACTTGGCCACAGCTGTCTGTAACCCAAGAAGGTGTATTCAGTCTAGGTGATAAGTTTGCTTGGGATGGATCAACATTACAAATAACTGGATCTTTATCTTTAACAGCAGGAGATGCATCAGCAAGTATATCTCAACTGAACGTCGACTCAGCAAGCTTTTCAACCTTAATAGCAGATCATTCATCATCAGCTGCATCATCAATAACTCAAAACGCAGATAGTATAACAGCAGCAGTTTCAGTGAACGATGGTCAAGCATCAAGTATATCACAACTTCAAATATCAACTGGAGCAATAGAATTAGAAGTTAATTCACTTAATGAAGCATCTGGAGCATTATCTGGATCAGTTGTAGAATTAAACTTAACTACTGCATCAATCAATCTATCAGTTGCATCTATTCAAGGACAAGTAACTCAATCACAATTCAACAACTTGGATTGGTCGCAAGGATATTCAGGATGGAATTGGCATGGTTCTACTGGTAATTACCAAGGCCTCAATTCAGTTGGAGAAAATCTAGATGGGTGGACAACTGGATCAATGTCACACCTTAACGGTATAGCTTATACATCTGGTTCTCTTGCAGGAGCAAAAATGTTTGAAGTTGTGTCTGGATCAAATTTATCTGGTTCTAGATTTGGTAGAGCATTAGAAGCTAGGTCTTCAGAAAACGGTAATCAGACATGGGTATATGGCTCAGAAGCAGTACCAATAGATACTGACAGAGTTTATCAAGGACGTGTTCGAGTGAGAATGGCTCATGTTGGAGATAACGGTGAAACTTACTCAGGATTCTACGCAGGATTTGCATGTTTGGATCAGTTTGGTAATCAGATATCAGAATCACCAGGCACACACAGATACTTTACCGTAGGAGGAAAAAATATATTACCTTCAGATCCATACACATGGAATGAATACAGTGGATCTATTTCAAGAACAACAACTGAAGCAGGAGGAGCAGGATCTGAAGATTTAAGTTTGATTGGAGACTTCATAGGAAACAATGGTAGAGCATCGGGTACACCAACTACTCATAACGTATTCAAAACTGGAACCAAATTTGTCAGACCAATGATGATTTTCAACTACAGCAATAAAGACACTGCAATGCAAGTGGATGGATTCACAATTGAAGATGTGACTCCAACAGTACAATCTAGTGCAAGTATATCAATCACTGACACTCAAGTTCAAACAAACGTTTCAAACATATCAGGAAACTCGTCAACCATAACACAAAATGCAGATGGAATAACCTTAGCAGCTGCCACGGCAAGTGATGTGGCAAGTCTAGCAATCAATCCACAAGGTGTACAAATATCTGGATCTAATCTGGAATTTAGTGGATCCTCATTCTACTTTGGAATAGGAGCAGCTCAGTCAGGATCGGGAGCATTCATATCAGGTTCAAATGGTAATATAGAAATATCATCATCCAATTTCCACATACAAGCATCTGGTAGTGCAATCTTCAGTGGTTCAATATCAGCAAGTGATGGTGATATTGGAGGGTGGTCATTACAACCTGGAACATTCTCATCTAACAATATAACACTCGATTCAGCGAATGAAATAATAACTCTTGGTAGTGGTAATGAAATAACATTAGATGGTGATGGTAGTGGCCACGTAGCAGGTGGAAATGTAGCTTGGACATCCACTGGAGATTTAACAATAACAGATGCATCCATTGAAGTAAATAGTCTTCCAAGCTTACCATCATCTGATAAAACAGTTAGACATTATGCATTTGATGCTGGACATGGAACAACGGTCCTAGACCAAGGTGGAACTGCACAAAATGGAACATTAACCGTTTCTACTGGCACACCAAACGGACTACCGACTTGGATATCAGGTTCTGGAATATCAGGATCGGTATCTGGTAAAGCACTAAGCTTCAATGCTATTGCAGTACCTCATTCTGGTTCAGGTCAACATATTGTCATACCAACATTAGCTATTGATTCTAACGGTGCTGGAAATGCATTTGCAATTTCATTCTGGGCCAGAAAAAGCTCTATAACAGATGATTTCTCCGTGGGCTCGTATAACTACCAAAGAATATTCAGAGGAGGTAGTAGTAATAATTTCATTGACCTCGGTATAGCATCTGGTAAGTTTAGATGGAATCACGAAGGAACAGATAATACTGGAGGTAATCATTCTGTCTTTAATTCAAGTGTAACAGCTGACACAGAATGGCACCACTATGTACTAGTATCCAAATATGAACTGAACGAATTATATATTGATGGAGAACTGGAAGGTACGGATGCATGGTCAGCAACTGGAAATTCAGCTCAAAACTATGGAGCAGGTTTTAGTTTCACAGGAATTGGACAAGGTGGTGATTTTGCTTCCAGTCAATATTCTCCAAATTATGGAGATGGTTGGAATGGAGCATTAGATGAAGTAAGAATTTACACTGGAAGTTTATCGCCCAACGAAATAAAAGGATTGTATCTCAACCCTGCAGGAGATAAAGGTACTAAAATTACTGGTGATCAAATAACCACTGGAAAGATAAAATCGAATAATTGGAACGATAGCAACGCAGGTTCACTGATTGATTTAGATGAAGGAACTGTACATCTAGGAGGTTCTGGATCTAATGCAAATTTCTATTTCAATGAAGCAGGCGATCTTTCAATAACTGGATCTATCACAGCTGAATCCTCAACTATTACTGGAAACATTTATGCAGATAATATAGTTACCAATAGTGGATCAATTGGTGGATGGACAATTTCAGCAGATAGTATTGAATCGGGAAGTTCTAATACTGCGGGTGGTGATAGTATTAGGTTATGGGGATCTCCAACTGTAGTTGGTACCAACGCATATCAATCAACTCAGACAAAACTACAAGGATTATCAATACAATGGCATGAATCTAATAATGCAGGACATATTGTATTTGGTGATGTACTGACAGATGCAAATGGAGCTCCAGAAGATCCTAACGGTACTCCAGCTTATAATGGTTGGAAAGGAATTCAAGCGCAGAAATATAACGAGGATAATCCATACTTCCAATTAGCCTTTAACACGGATGGTGCTTTTGCAACTAAAAATATAATTGCAGGGTGGGAATTCACTGAGCAAAAAATAATAAATTACAATGGTACTGAACCATTGTTAGAATTAAAAAATACAACAACAGCAGGCGACTTTATAATCTCAGCATCCAACTTCCAAGTAGACACAGCAGGAGCATTCACAGCATCAGCTGGTCTCATTGAAGGTGATGTAAGAATGCGTGGTAAGTTAGAAGTATTAGATCCAACTGGAGTACAAACACATACATTATATGCAAGAGGTACTGATTTTTCTAACATAAGTACTCATCCAGCTAGAGTACAAGGTGGAAACAACATCAGTGAAACTTCATTCACGATAGGACAGAATTTGGTAATTCTGTCTGAAAGTGTTGCGGGTGTTCTAGAGAAAAGACATAAGTCAGCATATGACACCCATAACTCAATTGCTAACGGTAATACACTGGCAGGAATCTTGATGGGTACTTCAACTTATTCTGATGTGAATGGAAATGCAACAACATTAGAAGGTACTGACGTGGTATTGATTGTTTCTCACGATGCATCAAAGATATCAACAAATCTACATGCTGCATTAAAATCTGTAGGAGGTACAAATCCACATGCAAGAGATTCAAGCCAAAACGTTCAAGCAATACCAACTACTGCTACAAGCAGAACGCCCTACGCACTTATTGGACAACAAGGTTTAGGACATGGAAATGGTTTTGAAAAAGTTGGTAGATATGATGAAGCAGACCATCCAAGCGGTTCAGCCGAAATAACTGCATTTTTCAAAAATGGACAAATTAGTGCAAACACTTCTACTGGAACTGAAATTGCAGGTAGTAAAATAAAGACTGGTGAAATCCAATCCAACAATTGGACTGGATTAGCAGGTGCAAAAGGAACTTTACTTGATTTGGATAATGGTAAGTTAATCATGCGAACTAATACTGAAGATTATCTAAACTTTAATGCAGCAGCAGGTACAGCCAATATTGCAGGTTGGACTTTCAACCAACAGAAATTTTATTCAAATTCATCAAATGAAGTTCGTGGAATTAATATCAATAAAAATGAGGGTATTAGAGGAAGAGCAGCAAATGAAGCATATGCAATCTCTGGATCAAATACATTTACTAATCTAAGCTTCGGAATCCAATTGTTTGAAAATCCAGCAGAAACAGTAGCACAAGCTAAATCAGGTTGTTTCCCAATCGGAACAAGAATATTATTATCAAATGGTACTTGGAAAGCTATACAAAATATTGAAATTGGCGACCTTGTAAGAACAAAAGAAGGAACCAATGTACCAGTATTAGATTCATTTATTTGGAATGTAAATAAAGAAATGACTATGTATACAAATAAAGAATTAACAGTAACGGATACTCACCCATTATGGATTAATGGTAAATGGCAAACTGCAGATAAATTAGGATGGGATAACGAATTGACGTATGTTGATAATTTATATTATCTACAAACAGAAAACAATTATATAGTAGAAGGAACCCCTGCTACGGGTATTGTATTACCAACAGCACTGGGTGTAAGTATAAAAAATAAAGGAGAAGTGTAATGGTATTCATACCAGTAAATCAAAACAAAAAATTTAGAATATTGATACGTTCCACGGAAGGGACTGAAATAAGTTATTACGGAGCTAGAGGAGGTACAACAACCACTGCCACTGGAACGTTTGTAAACTCGTCTGATACTTCCGAGAGTCCATCTGATATAGTAGGCTATATAAACCAGATGGTAAAGTGCACTTATGTAGATAGTAAAAATGCAAATTATGGATCTGGAACGGGTGAAGTTGATAATGAATATAGTAGCGCTGATGATAAATTTAATGCTGCATCCAACATATGGTTAGAAGTGGTAGCAGTACCAGAAACTGGAACTGCAAACCGTATTGTGTTTCGACATACAGACACAGCTGACACCGCAGATCCATTTGCAAAAGTCAAATTCTTCGGATCGGTGGTTTGTAATAAATTGGGACTAGCTGAAGATACTTGGTATCACGGAGCAGGATTCAATCTAAGTGTAAACCCAGAAGTAGAATCATTCTTCAGAGGAACGGTAGTTGCTGACGCACTTAATGTTCAAGGGACATCGTATTTTGGACCCAATTCCAGATGGAGAGGTGAAATGACGTTCGATGTTTCAGGTTCGGAATCTCAACGCCAAGGAATGCTAATAGCCACGGGTTCTGGAATTTTTGGAAAGTTCATATACGAACCATTCACATCAGGGTCTGTTTGTGAAGTTGATGTGGTACGATCGAGAGGTGATGTAATTGCATTATATTCATCCGATGAAAGATTGAAAGATGATATACAATATATCCTAGATCCAGTGGCAAAGGTAAAGCAATTGAAAGGTGTTACATTCAAGTGGAACGATAAACAAAAATACCGAGATCCAGGAAGTAAAGATGTTGGAATTATAGCTCAGGACTTGCAAAAGGTATATCCCGAACTAGTTGAAACCGGCTCAAGTGGGTATCTTGGTGTGAAGTATGAGAGACTGTCAGGATTACTTATAGAAGCTGTAAAAGAGCAAGCTAACCAAATAGCCGATCTCAAGAGCCGGTTGAATAATTTGGAGAGTAGACAATAATGGCATTATCATTACTAATCAATAGAACCAATAAGAATTACTCAACTCCCTATGCATCTGGCTTTGAAATTGATTCATATAATGATGGAACCCATCCTAATGGAACAAATTTTGCATACGGTGGTGATCCTGCTAAACCGTTCGTACAGTTATCACAAGTTGTACGGCGAAATAAAGGCGAACAACCAGAAGTACCATTCGCTGGATACAACCCTGATAGACTTCATTATGAGATGAAAGGTAATACAAGTGGAAATGCTCCCGATAATGATTGGTTTAGCTACTGGGGTGTTGATTACTCTCCACCCAATAATAATACCCCAGGTGCTACGGAATGGTATTATTACTATGACTTTTACAAACCATATGCAGCTACGAAATGGTCGGGATACAGTAACCCAACAAACCAAGCAGGTGTCAAGTCACGAGTTTTCTTTAACAATGAATCTTACGTCACATTACCAGGACCAAATGCTTATAAAGCTTACGCAATATCGCTAATAAACCGATTCGATGCTACCGGTCAAGGATATACAGATTGTTATCACAATCATGCAGGTCATATGATGGCACACGCTCGAGCGGGAAATCAATACAAGGTATCATTCTATGCAATGTGTGTAACATCAAACACTGGTGGTGGTAGTGCAAACTCTTATAATAATGGTGGAGGAGGATATCCCAATATTTCAGCAGCTCAACTAAAGTCTCATTTTGATACAGCTCATAATTCTATCGCCGTAAAAGGTGAAATTGATCTATGGGTATTTGCAGCCACTAGTACATTCAATGCATTCAATACAGGTGCTGGATCAAACGCATATTTAACTTTGTCCCCATCAGATAGCGCAAATGGAGTGATGAATCAATTGGGTACTCACGAAGGTATAAGAATGACAATTCCAGAAGGTGATTTATCGCATACTGAATGGAAATATTTTGAATATATGTTTGAAATAACCCAAGACAATTCAGTTTCAGGTGCAACGAGATATATATCAACTAGACTGGATAACAATACGCCAGGATCCTCAGTAACTACAACAGATAAAAATGGAAACAATCCAGTAACTACTAAATATTATCCTTCAGTATCAATTGCAAATTGGTGTGTAGAACCAATGAATGTATCAATGCTAAAACGAATGGATGGAACTTATGATTCTAATGGAAATTTCAGGCGCTATAATACACCAGGCTTAAACCCAACGGGTCAAGATCATCCGGATATGGTTTTGGAGACTCAGGGACCAGTAGTATTCGGTACCGGTGTGAATAACAATTTTGATGGGGTCTCATACCCAGGCACAGGAACCATTGCAAATCTACCATTTGACTACAGTGATTACGGTAATTACTGATACATCTTGACTAGTCAGTAACTTAAATAGTCTAATTATAAACTCGTTTAACTAGATGTAGACATATTTATATATATGGCAAATAAGATAAAGTGGGAAGATGCAGACTTTAAGTGGGAATTAGCACCTACTGATCCAGATGCATCAAGGTATACTTGGGACGAGGTAATACTTATAGAAGAAGTAGTAGGTGCAGTTGGATTAGGTACTGAAACAGCTCTAGAGGCCTTACCAGACGAGAAGAAGAAAAAGGTTATCAAATTAGTCATGCGTAGAAGAGGAATTAAAATGTATGATGAAGTCAAAGAAGTAAAAAACATAACTGCTCATGTAGAGTCAGTAGAAATGATTATCAAAGAAGTAAAAGCAACAATGTTAGCGGAGAATATTAATGTATAAATTATATACTGATAAAAAAGAAGTATTCGAATGTGATATTTCACTTTCAGGCGCAAGCTTGAAGGATGCAACAGCTCGTCTAGTTGTAGAGACAGAAAACGTTAGTTTACTATATAAAGGCACTATAGGATCAGAAGGAAATTGTAAAGTACCAGTACACAAACTACGTGGTTTATTGGATGAATCAGCAAAAGGAAAAATTAAATTAGAAGTAATAGCAGAAGATACTTATTTCATTCCATGGGAATCAGATTTTGCAGTGGAAACGTCAAAATCGGTAACCGTAGAAATAAAATCACAATCTCCAAAAGTGATAAAAGAATCTTCAAAGCCAAAAATGGCAGTAACGGTAAAAAAGTCAATAGAAGAAGAAATATTCATAGAAGATGATACACCAACCATATCGGAAACAGAACATGCTGTAAATTTATTAAAAATTCTGATTAAGGAAGACATCAATATGAAAAACATATCTGTAAAAAAGAATCGTTTGAATAATATTGTAGCTACTTATATAAAAGGAAATCCGATTGAAAAATCGAAGCGTGGTAAGATACTGAATAATGTAGTAAAAGTTCTTGCAAAGCGTAAATAGAGGTTATTGATATGGCAGATTTTACGGGCCAAAATATTCAGGATACATATCAAAGAGTAATCCAGATTGACGGTGGTCGGCTGGAAGATGGTTTAGGTAATCCATTACCAATATCTATGTCTGGCAATGATGTTGTGATTGACGGAACACTTCGAGCTCAATCTTACATTGTAACTGAAAGCATAACCGTACAAACAACTGGATCCACTATATTCGGTAATTCACCAGATGATACTCATGAATTTACAGGAAGTCTTTTTGTATCAGGTAATATTACATTCCCTACAGTAACAAACACATTAAACGGACTATATTTTCAGGACACATCAACAAAAATAGTAGGTGATACCAATTATATACTAATTGATGGTGATAATCAAGTCAGTATTTTAGCAGATAATAATATTTTTATGACTGCAGGAAATGCTGTCGAAATTCAGTCTGGTGACTTTAAGGTAACTGATGGGGATATAAGTGCAAGTGGTGATATAATTGGATCTAGATTCATAGGAGATGCGCAAGTATTAGTTCTTCCTAATGGGACTGACAGTGCAACATTTTCAAATAATAATATAACTTCTACACTAATTAAAGCTGGAAATGATATACGATTAGGAAATAATACAGCTGTTGAAGGTCATATAACAGCATCGGGTAACATAAGTGGAAGTGCAGTAGGAACGGTATCAGCAGGTTCAGGTTCATTTCATCATCTAAAAGGAGATACTACACAAGCAACGGGTCTTTTTGTACAAGGAACAATAACTGCCTCAGGTGATATAAGTTCAAGTGGTAATGTTTTAGCAGACCTTGCATTTGCAAATAGAGTTTATATTGGACCACATGATGAATCAGCAAGACTAACATTTGATGATACTAGCGTAGTAAATAATATGGGTCTTCATAATCAAGGCCACATAACAGCCTCAGGTAATATAAGTTCAAGTGGAGACGTATATGCAGAATCTATAATACTTCCATTTGGCCAAGCTATAAATTGGGGAGGTCATGATGGAAATCATATTAGTGTAGATAGTGGTACTGGTAATATTATATTTGATACTTTACCTGTTCAAATGGGTAATGGATTAAATGTTACCGGAACAAACGGTCACATAACAGCCTCAGGTAATATAAGTTCAAGTGGAACGGGTTCGTTTGAGGTGATAAATATAGCAAGTACTGCAAATTCAAATGGTAGTACATCTCCAGCAGCTTTAAAAGTTGTAGGTGGTGTATCAGTAGGTGAAAAAATTAACACCAAGCATTTAGTGGTGGAACAAGATTTTGCTGTTGGAAATAATGCAATACTTGGAAACGCAAGCAATGACCAAATTCTGATATATGGAACGGTAGGAACAGACATAAACTCCACTGCTAATATAATTTTATCAGGCCATATAACAGCCTCAGGTAATATAAGATCGGGAGGTAATTTAGAACTCACCGCATCAGCAGCCGGCCATATAACAGCCTCAGGTAATATAAGTGCAAGTGGAACTATAATTGGAAACGGAATATATACAGATGATATCCATGCAGTAGGAGGATCAATAACATTAAATAGTACAACATATACTAATAATTTAACAGTCCAATCTGGAACTACTTTTAGAGCTCTTGGAAATGTTGAATTAGGAAATGCATTAGGTGATACAATTGAAATAGATGGACATATAACAGCTTCAGGTAATATAAAATTAGATGGATTCTTAACAGGTTCAAATGGAATTGTTGAAGTTAGAGGTAATATAAGTGCAAGTGGGACAATTACTGCAGATCAAATGACTTATGGCTCACCAGGTTCTGGGCATGTTACTCTTGGAGCTTCTGATGGAGATATCCTTGGATATGAAACTGACAGTTCAACAAATAAAGCATTTATGTTATCCAACCACTCAGCCGGTGGTAAATTATCTTTATATACAGGTAATACATTACATAATTTTTTAACCTATACTGGAGATAGTTATGTTAATGGTACTAACAATGCTAATGGATTTGTAGTAGGAGGAACTAGTACTGATAATAAATTTGAGGTAGTAGGAACAACGAAATTAGGTGGACACGTAACAGCCTCAGGTAATATACTAGCTAGTGGACATATATCTGCAAGTAGCCTTATATCAGAAACACATATAACAGCCTCAGGTAATATAAGCGCAAGTGGAACTATATATTCAAAAACTCCAAAATACTTTGCAGTAGGAGGTTGGTTGAAATCAACAGATGCTGCTAATTATTATGGACCACATAAACAAGGAACAAACAATTCTACTTGGAACAAATCATACGGAACAGATCCATCAGGTACTATATCAAGGCTTTTCTATAATTCAGGAATTATTGTTCCAGAAGATATAGTAGTTACAGGTTTTAAAGCTACGTTTATACCAAACGGAATAGCTAATTCAGAATATTATACAGCTTCTTTATACGTTGGACAGGAGGCCTTAAACAATCAGGTAAATAATCCATCCTTAGTATTCATACAATCTGAAAGCGTAGTTGGTCCTGCAAACGCTGGTAATGCTAATTATATGGGAACAATGGTTGAGAATTATGATTCACAAGAATATCATGTTAGTGCTAGTTCAATAATATATCCTAGATTTAAGTGGAGCGATACAAGCGAACAATTTGTTAATTTAATTGTACAATACTATAGGATAGAAAGATAAAATTATGGCAAGAGCAAACAAAAAGAAATTCACAGACATAGCAAACGAATCCGATTCTAAATATGATAAGGTTAAATTGCAGGTTGCTGCAATAACAGAAACATTTTTAGAAGATGATGATGGACCCGGTCATAACGAAGAGGCATTAGTATATTTAAAACTAAAACTAGAAGATGTAGTAGACGATATAAATGTTTTAGCAACAGATGTTGTTGAAGCAAATACAGCCAAGACAGGAATTACCTCTACTCAAGCAAGTCGTATAACTGCAAACCATGCAAAGGTTGGAATATCAACATCACAAGCTTCAGCAATAACTGCTAACACAGCTAAGGTTGGTACTGAAACAGATTTATCTATTACTGAAGGAATGATACTTAAAGCAACAGTAGCAGAAAGTAGAGGTACATATACACTAACGTTTACTGTAACTCATGGTAAAGTAATAAAAACAGCAAACATAACAATGAGTTAATATAATATATGGCAACTACAATATCATTACCAACACAGATAACTGGAGGCCCTGCAAGTTTTAATGGAAGTAATATGTTTGCTGATAATGGCCTTAACACTTCAGGCCTGTGGCAAAGCGGAACTACTGACGTTACTATAAGAGGATTTAATCAACTAACAGTTCCAACTGGAGCAACTATTAATGGAATAGAAGTAGTTGTCAACGGTCAAGGTAATACTGGAGCTGGTGCACCAAGTATGAGAGTTTACAATGGAGATGGTTGGAGCAATAGTCTAGAGTTCCAAGGCATCTTTGGCAAGGGCAACGCAGAGTATGATCCAGGTTGGGGTTCAAGCAGTAACTTATGGGGACTGGAATGGACTACATCAGCTGCACAAGAAATTCAAATACAAGTAGATAATAGTAGTATACAACCAACTGGTACACAAATGTATTGGGATTGGGTAAGGGTTAGAATAACATTTACACCTGGAGAATTCTCCAATGGAACAATATCACTAATAATGGGAAAAGTATCACTAACGGAAGGGGCTATTACAATATAACCTAATATTTATTAGAGGAAAAGACTATGCCAGGAATACACGACATAAATGATGATGCATTTGAATCAGTAAATACTGGATCACATCCAATGAGCTTTCAATGGTGGCATGAAATCGCAGAAGCATCTGATCGAGATAAGACGATGGTTAAGTCTGGAAGATATATAAATTATGTATTATGGAAAAGTGTATCTATTGATAAACAAATTGTTCAACAATTCCATTACAAACAAGTTAATAACAGAACGGTAGAATATAGTAGTTCATTATACTCACACGATTATAATGATAACATTCCAACGTATACATTTAGTTTGATAGAATAGAAATGGCAGTATTATATTTAGATCATAGAGCTACTGGTAATGATGATGGAACATCAGTAACTAATGCATTTCCAACATGGGCTATTGCAAAAGGTGAAGTATCTGCAGGAGATGTTGTATACATAGCTCCTGGATCTTACCATGAAAAGGTCACATTAGCTGTAGATGGAACAGCAGCTGCCAAGATCAAATGGATAGGAGACGTAAATTCAGAGATATTCACATTAGTCACTCCTGGGATTGTAATGTTAACGCAAGCAGATACAGCTGGAGTACTAGAACCTGCTACTGATAGTGGTCCTACATTAAATCTGAACGGGATAGATTTTCAAGAATTCTATAATATTACGTTTGTTGGACCAAGCTGTGCAGATACATCTGAGACTGGAGATGGTACCGCAGTATATTACTCAACAGCTGAAGGTGCATATTTTAAAAACTGTCACTTCCAATCAGGATATGCAGGAGTTGCATACGTTAAAGATGGAACATTCGTAGATTGTTTATTTACTGGATGTTATGTCGGCCTATCTGGAGTTGGATCATCTAACAGACCCACAGCAGTGAATTGCGTCGCTGTATGTGGTTCGGCTGGCTTTTTACTATGCGCTGTATATAATTCATTAGTAATAGCAGGCAAGAAAGGATTTAATAATTCCCACGCATGGAATTGTGCTATGGCTGGAGGTGAGTATGGGTACTATACAACAGCTAACAATTCGGAAGCGACAAATTGCATCAGTTGGGCCAACTATTTTCCATTTGGGGCTAGTGCAACTAACAAGCTAAATCTAAAAGGAGCGTTTTCATACGGAGCATCCTACCGAACATTCACAAAGACGTCGGGTTCGGGACATTATATGAATCAAGGACAAGACGCAATAACACATAACGCTCACGCAGATTTTGTAGCACATCCGGCAACATTTGTAATCCCAGACTATACAAAATTTATGTCATTAAGAGATGTATTTATTCCATCCCACGGTAAAGGTATGGTAGTATCAGCTAGTACACCAATAATACAAGACCCCCGATATGGTCCAACCGGTTGGACTCCATTCACATCAGCATCGGATCTGGACGGTAATATCATAAATCAACTAGATCATCCATATGAGCCATTCTACAGTCGTGATCATAGAGGATCAGAACGAGTTATATCCTCAACCGGATTTCCATCACCTCCAGGTCTCCATGCCACTGTTCCTTTACAAGCTATTGGACTGGTAGACGCGACGAGTTCAGCTGCAGCAACTGGAATGGTATCCCAAAGTGCACCCGCCATTGTACATCGAGGAAGAGGTGAGTCGGTATTTGAACTCCCTATACCAAGTGGATCATATTTTACAGCAAGTGTAAATATGAAACACACAGGATCGACGCAGGTATCACTTGCAAGAATGGTAGTAAGTAGTTCAAGAATAAATCAATCATCTGGGTCAATATTTGGCCGATTTGCAACAGCATCTGCACAACATAATAATAATTTTGCATTCACTAATGTAGAATTACGAATAGACTCAGTAGGATATGATACAACCTATGTATTAAAACTACAAGCACCGTCGACAGGGTCATATGCCACTGCAAGTTTCAGTGATTTAACAATAAGTTAACTATTTATATAAGATGATAAAACTAACAGACATATTAAACGAAGGAGTATACGACCCAGGTATATTTAAGGCAGTGTTTACTGCTGGAGGACCGGGTTCAGGCAAATCTTATGCGGCATCAACGCTATTCGGCATGCCAGAAAAAATGCCATTCGTATCAGCTCAAGGACTAAAAGGTGTAAACTCAGATTCAGCATTTGAAACGTATATGGACAAAGCAAAAATGACAACTAATTTGCAAAAATTAACTGGTAGTGAATTTAAAAAAGCTATGGAATTGAGAGATAAAGCAAAACGAGTTACTGTAAACAGAATGAATGATTTTATCAATGGGAAGTTGGGGATGCTAATTGATGGTACGGGTAAAAACTATCCTAAAATTGAAAAAATGGTATCTGCACTTCAAAAGGAAGGATATGATTGCTACATGGTATTTGTAAATACTGATCTAGACGTAGCATTAGAAAGAAACAAAAAAAGAGAACGTACACTTCCAGAAAAATTAGTAAAAGATTCATGGCAAGCAGTACAAAACAATATGGGTAAATTTCAATCACTGTTTGGAAGTAGTAATATGTTAGTTGTGGACAACTCAGAAAAGAAAAAATTTCCAGATGTAGTTAAGAAAGGTGCAAATAAATTTGTTAGAAGACCAGTAAAGAATCATATTGCCAAGAATTGGATCAAGAAAGAATTAGAGTTAAGGAAATCATGAGTTTAGGTAAGTATTTAGCAGATCAACTTCTCAAAGAAGAGACAACCATCAAAACGATAGTGGCAATCTATCCAGGTAGATTTCAACCGATGGGTAAACACCATGCGGAAACTTATAAATGGCTACAATCCAAATTTAAAGATGCTTACGTTGCAACAAGTGATAAAGTTTCATTACCTAAATCACCATTCAACTTTGCTGAAAAAAAGAAAATAGTAAACTCGTATGGGATATCAAAAGTAGTAAAGGTAAAGAATCCATATAAGGCAGAAGAGATTCTGAAAAAGTATGATCCAGAAACAACAGCAGCTGTATTTGTATTTGGTAAGAAGGATGCAGGAAGACTTTCGAGTGGTAAGTTTTTTCAAGACTGGAAAGGTAACGCAGAAGTAGGATATAGAGATGGAGCTTATATATTGGTTGCACCTCACGTTAGTATGAATGTACCAGGGTATGGAGAGATGAGCGGTACTGCGATTAGAAAAGCATTAGGTGATGTAGACTTGGATCCAAAAGCTAAGAAAAAAGTATTCAAGGGTATATTTGGACATACTAAATTATATAACATGATTATAAAGAAACTAGAATCGTTAAATGAAGTAATGGAAAAATTCTGTACAGAGTTTAACATAACTAAATTTATTACCGAGTCTACGAGCACTGGAACGGGTGTAGACGATGGACCAAGATACTTTAGATCAAGCATGAAGGGATATAAATCGGATACGAAAAAACAAGCCAATAGATTAGGATGGTCAGTAGTTGATTATATAGTAGGTGGATTGGAAAAATTAGAAAATCATGCAACTGACTACCCAAGACGTGTACATAGTACAACAGGAGCTCCAGTTGGACCGGTTTCATTTGCACCTGCAGGAATAGCTGAACCTACTGATAGGCTAGATCGTACAGATTTCAGAGGAACCCAATCATATACTCAATGGAAACAACATATAGAGAAAATTGTAAACACTCTAGGATGGAAGTTTGTGGATTGGAGTGGTCAAGATAAGAAAAGCATTGTCAATACTACTAAGAATGAGCCTAAAAAGACGGAACGAACTCCAGATGGAAAAGCTGGATATGGTAGTGCGATGAAAGACCAAACAAAACGTGGTAGAGAAGCTAAAAAGCTATCGGAAGGTCTTATATTAGAAGGAGGAGCCTATGGACATATGTCTCACCCATTCGATGATAGAGGATTAACTTTTGGAGACTTTAAAGAAATTGTTAAAATATCACTGCAAGGTAATTTAGATCTAGAACAAGGAGCGACTGAAAAGACTGACGGTCAAAACTTATTCATAACATGGGATGGTAAGTTGAAGGCTGCAAGAAATGGAGGAGATCTTAAAAAAGGTGGGATGGACGCAAAAGCAGTAGCATCTAAGTTTGCTGGTAGAGGTAATATTGAAAAAGCTTTCACCTATGCAATGAAAGATTTGTCTAAAGCCATTGGTAGTTTAAATGATAAGCAAAAAGAAAAAATATTTGATAGTGGAAACAATTGGGTAAATATGGAAATTATGTATCCAGCATCTCAAAATGTTATTATGTATGATGCACCATATCTACAATTCCATAACGTCTTGCAGTATAAGAATGGAACAGCAATAGGAGCAGTATCTGATGGAGCAAGAACTCTTGCAGGTATGATTCGACAAGTCAATCAAAATGTACAAAAGAATTTTAGTGTAATAGGACCAAAAATATTAAAAGTTAAACCACATCAAGACTTTTCCCAAAAACAATCATACTTTATAAGCAAGTTAACTAAGTTAATGAAGCCATATAATATGAAAGATACCTCAACTTTTGCAGAATACCATCAAGCTTGGTGGGAACAATATGTGATTAAAAATCTAGGCGATCTAAGCAATGAAGTAAAATGGCCACTGATTCGCAGATGGGCATTTTCAGAGAAATCGTTTAGGTTAAATGCAAAAAGTATTCCATATCCAGATATTCTTGAAAAAGCTAAACAGATTGATAAGCAAAAACATCAAGCACAAGTAAAAAAGAATATGTTACCGTTTGAAAAATTATTTTTTGAACTAGGCGCAGAAGTGTTAAAGAATGTTGAAAGCTTTTTAGCAGCTAATCCAGATAAAGCAGTTCAAAATATTAGAAAGCAAGTAGCTGCAGCTGTTAAGCATGTGCGTAAAGGAGGTGATCTAAAAAACATTAACAAGTTAAAAGCTCAATTGGAAAAAATTCAAGGTATTGGTGGGTTCAAAACAATAGTACCTTCAGAAGGACTAGTATTTATATACAAAGGAAAGACATACAAGCTTACTGGAGCTTTTGCTCCAGTCAATCAAATCACTGGAATGTTATACTTTTAGATATTTATATAGAGGATAAAATGAAAGCAAATTCAGATATAAAATTAGATGCAATGCTCAAGAAAATATCAGAAGCTACCGTAACTGGTACTGGTGGTAGTGGAACTGGTATCTTAACGGGAGATGCTTGGCCTGATGGTATATATGTAAAAGCAGGTAGAAAGAAAGTAATATCACCTTCTGGATTGATGAGAGGGATGACTCAGATGGATTTCCCACTAGCAGATGCAATATATGATAACGATGAAGAATATGCTGGTGAACTTAGAGATGATACTCCTCCATTAAGTCCAATCCAACGAACTTGGAGAGGTACTGGTCCAAACGAATATCAAATTCCACCTGAAAGTTTGAATGGAACTCATTTGGCAACTGGTAAAGAAGACGGTTGGTGGTGGGCAGGACATATTTCTCCAGATAGCGCACCAGAACAAGGAACTCCAGAAAAGTCAGGAAGGGATGGTGATAAGTTTACTTCAGATTATTTAAGGGTACAAGATAAAAATACGTCTATCCATAAATTGGATAAGAAGAAAAGATATCATTCTGGCACTACCGTAAAATCGCAAGCACCAGTTAAAAAATATACAGATAGAACTAATTTCAATAAATCTAAATTAAAAAACCAACCGAAAGATTGGTGGAATTTAGGAGGAAAGGGTAAAATGCAGGATGGTATGATAAAATTAAAAGATTTAATATAATAGGAGAACAATGATGGGACGAATAGACTCGTATAACACAGTAGTAGATGAAAAAGCTGTACCACAATTATCTGCATTAGGAATTACATCAAGAGTGCATGTTGTAGCAGCATCAACACAATTTGATTTAACTGGATCGGATGCGGGAAATTCTGCATTCTTTATCACAGGAACGCCCAATGCAGGAACAGTATTAACATTTGCAGATGGATCAAGTGTAACAGCAGCAGCAATTGCAACAGCAGCTACAACACTAGCTACTGAATTCAAATACACATTAAGTAAAATAGTAACACACGCTGATAACACAGTAGTGGTACTCTGGAAATAAGAAACATATGAAAAAGGCTATTTCAGAAGCCAAAGTTCAGCGCATGCGA
>Ga0209337_1000093_pt1 | contig 75055 bp, 87 predicted proteins | sample LinPmetageLP53_FD_184044 | JGI IMG/M metagenome (GOLD analysis project Ga0209337, IMG submission 184044) | Marine viral communities from the Pacific Ocean - LP-53 (SPAdes) (version 2) | ecosystem: Environmental > Aquatic > Marine > Oceanic | place: Pacific Ocean | collected 2010-02-08
CCATTCCCAGACATTAATCATAGGACACAATATAAACTTCATTGTTTTAATAAAATCAATATTATCTGACATTGCTTTACGCTTTGGATTATTACAACAGTTAACCTGTATATCGGTGCGACTACCTCTATCGTTATATAAACTTTGAGGTACAGGAAAATTTTGATTAATACGAGCTACTAAATCAAAAGAATCAATATTATCTCCTTGATCTTTTACATGAGGAGAAGAACATACGTAAGAAATAGTCTTACCTTCTATTAATTTCGCTAATTGCTCATTACGTTTATAGTTAGTATACGTAGTAGTGTTTAACGCTTTCATTCTCGGGTCATGAAAATGAGCTTCTGGAGTAGGAGAACTAGAACTCCATTTGATAGCAGGTACTGAATGTTTTATGTTAATAATATTATCATCTAAACCTTCATACCATATAGACTTATTGTGATGCCATCTACTTAATTGGTATTCAGTATTATCAACCATTAATTCTGACGGTACTATATCACTAGCAGTTGTATTTTGTACACATATAATAGGGTTAATAACAACACGATTATTTTTAAAACTCTTATCATATATAACATCTATAGGTAATACTTTTGCAAGTCTATTTTCTTCCATATAATAAGCAGGGTCACTAGGTATTTTGCTAGTAATTTTTGCTATCATATTTTTATTATAACCTATACTCTGAGTAGCCCAGACTTCTCCTGAAGGTTTGTCTAAGTGAGCTGTTAATTGAATTAACTTAGTATTAAAAGTAGCGCCTAAATAAAATAAATCCCAATCTGTAGTTTGTATTTCGTTATATAGTTCCTCAAAATTAATATTATCAATATGATTTTTTACAAACGTAATATCATCTTCTAGTACTAATATTCTATTATAATTATTATCTATTGCATCTTGACAACATTTAACATGACTTAAAATACAACCTAAATGACCTAGGCTTGAAGTTCTAGTTCTATTATTAATTACATCTGTATATTTATCTTTTAAATAAACACCAGATATACGTTTATAGTTGATGTTATAATGAGATAGAATCTCATTGACCTGTTCCATTCGGTCAGGTCTAATATCTAAATTTATAACATATACTTGATCGAAATATCTCGTTATAAATTTAGTAAACGAAGAAACCCCATTACGTTTAGCCATATTTTATTCTCCATTATAGTCCTCAACATACGGACTTAAATTATCAAAATTACAGCTTAGCTTTGCTCGGCGATCCTTTTCATCATTAATTAATGGGCAACATTCTCCTGCTCCTTCTACTAACTGATAAAACAGTATTAAACTTAAAATTTCCGCAGTATGAAAATGTTCAGTTTCAAGTATACATTCAATGACTGCATCATCAAACGGGAGTCTATCTGTATGTCTTAAATTAACTGAAGGCTTACCTGTAATAATACAACACGGAACATCATTGTTAACAGACCAATTCAATGCTCCACATATATTTTTTGAAGTACCTGTAGAAGATAAACCAATAATAAAAGCATTATCTTTATTAAAAGTATTTTTTATATGTAAATTATCTAACCACTTAACAAACAATTCTTCATAACCATTATCATTAGCTATTGAAGTAAGATAAGTCGGGCTATCTAAACTAATTACATTTTTAGTTGTTAATCTTGAACAGTCTGCTGCGCCATGTTGAGCAACTGCATAATTACCACCGTTACCTAAAACAATAATATTTTGTCGTTCATTAAAGAGAGTTTGTATCTGTTTAAAGGAGTCACTTTCACATATATCTTTAAATTTATTTTCTATACCCTCAAGATTTAACATTTAAATATAATAAGATATAAAAATTTAAAAGCCACTAATTATTTCCGCGGCTACATTATTTTTATTAAATTTTTCTAACTCATTATCAATGTGCCAATAAACCTTTTTTATATTACCTTTAGTATCAACATCAAACTGTAATATTTTTTTATTAGATAGTAAGCCTTCAATTGAAGTACGGCCTAGAAATATACCAGAAACAATATCACATTGTCTATAGTATTTTTCAACTCGCCATGTAGGTTCGTGGGTGATAAAATTCGGGTGTACAGTACTATAGTCGTTTCTACCGACGTGCATAACTTTAAAGTTTTGTTTCTCTGATAGATCTAGCAAATATTTTAAAGGTTTATAACGTAAGTAATCTAAACTACCAGGGAACAAAACAACTTTATCTTTAATACTCTTTTTCTTTTTGCAGTTATTAAAGTTAAACCTACCAAAATCAAAAGGGTTATATATAAGTTTAATTTTACTATTAGGTATTTTTCTCTTAATATAATCAACAATAGACGGTCTTATACCTATGTAACCAGTTATATTAGGATGTATTATCGGCTCTTCTAAATCTAAAACTTCTGAATGAACTATATTAATATTTTTTTTGCTTTTTACATTTTTTAGATACTCCCATATTACTTTACCATGAGAAAATAAAACTAAATCATATTCATTAGAACTTATAAGTTCTTTAGATGGAAAATTTATATTGCTTGATTTATCTACAAGCGGTGAACCAACAAACGGAGAATATATAGAAACAATATGACCTGCATCTCTTAAAGCTGTAGATAATTCATAAAAATATATTTCTGATCCAGTAAATTCTTTATAACTAAGACAACCTATAAGTATATTCACTGTAAGTATTTTAATTGTAAACTACGAAAAAGCAAATAAATACTTAAAGATATGGCTAAACGTATACGCGTTTCCGCGAGTTCTAACTCAACTAAAAAAACCGCTGCTAGTGGTCGTAGAGTTAGCAAAAAAACAAAAATTAGTAAAACTGAAATTACTAATAGTATAGAAAAAAATACATTTCTTGATTATAATATACAACAAAAATACAATCTAACACCAGTACATGAAAATTTCTTAGATGTATGTTTTAAGGATACCTGTAATTTGTCCTTAATAGATGGTCCTGCAGGGTCAGCTAAAACTTACCTATCTGTATATATAGCTCTTCAGCTGCTCCGGACCCATAAAATAGAAGAAATTATATATATTCGAAGTGTTGTTGAGTCTGCATCTAAAAGTATGGGTTCATTACCTGGAGAAGTTGAAGATAAATTCTTACCATGGAGTTTACCTTTATTAGAGAAATTAAATGAGCTCCTAGATAAACCTACGATTAATAACTTAATGTCAGAAAGTTTTATAAAGTGCGTACCCGTTAATTATACAAGAGGATTAACGTTTAAAAATGCATGTGTATTAATTGATGAATCTCAAAATTTAACTAAAGAGGAACTTACTACAATTTTAACTAGATTTGGTCATAATTCAAAATATATTGTTATTGGAGATTCTCAACAAAGTGATATCGGTAATAAATCTGGATTTGATTTAATATTTAAAGCGTTTAATACAGAGGAATCTTTAGAACATGGTATGAATGTATTTAAATTTACGGAACTTGAAATTGTTAGATCAGAAATATTAAAATATATCGTAAGAATACTACAAAAGATAAAAAGTTAAAGATGAAACGTCAATGCTTTACGCATTCTTTCGAATAAAGTTCGTTTATTTTGACCACTCTCAACTAAACGAGAATATTCTAATTTAAATGCTTCTATAAATTCTGGAGATAAATCAAATTTGCGCGGATAAAAAGACCTAATCCGTCTAATCATATATTTTTCACATAATTTGTCATACTCTTGCATTTAAGTATTTAATCTATTATTCTTTTTATCTTCAGCAACTTTTCTTTCCATTTCCTTTTTTATGTGAGAGTTTTCTTCAGGATCTACATCTTTCCATACTTCTTCTAGTTTTTTAATCTCTTCAAGAGTTTCTTCATCTAAAATATTACCAGGAGAGGTAGCTGAACCATCTTCATCTATATATAATTTTAATAATTCTATACGTTCTTCCCTACTACCAAACACCTCGATAATAGGTGGCTTATCATCAACAACAAAAAATGTTGTCTTCGGATTCTGTTCATGTTCTCGGTGTACAGCTTTGAAGATATTATCTATAGATTCTACAATTTCAGAATCTGTATCTCTTAAGTCATCCTCCTCCATTGGTACAGGGGCTACTTTAGTTATAGGAGTAAAAAATATAACATCTAAATTTCGAAAACTCTCTCTTACTAATGGTATACACTTACCAATAAATGCTTCATCTATGTCATTATCTGGCTGCTCAACAGCCCACATACTATATACTAAATTATCTAAAGGGCATCTATCAAAAACTACATTATCTCCTGATCTATATTTTTGAGTTTCTTCAATTTGAAAATTAAGAATTTCCCATTGAGTTTTTTTATTTGTTTTTGATGAGTGGTCGAGATTATTATCTTTGATAATATCTCTATATGTTTTTTTAGGTGTAACATAATTAGGCCACTGTCCTAAAAAATCTTTTATTAAAGTAGTTTTTCCTTGACAAGCTGTTCCACTAATTGCAATCCTCATATTTTTTTATTTATTAAATTATACTTTTAAGGCCATGTCCCATACTAATAGGTGTAATCTAGGGCTAAATTTAAAATGATAAGATTTAGCAAACTCAGCTATTTCTTCTGCTCTTTCAATATGCTCTTTTCTACTACCAGCACAAGGCATTAACCAGACTCTATCATTTGGTATATTAAATTTATGTACATACTTTGTTAATACTTCTTGTAAGTCTTCTTCCTTACTAATAACAAATTTAAAACCAGAATTATTTGTTACATGCCATTTTAATACCTCTGGTTTATATCTTCGCTCCTCAGGATCACCATTATTACTAAGCTTAGGGGATGTCGTAAACGTTGCACCAACTCTTAACCAGTCGCTATGAGGCATAATCGTTGCATTAGTTTCAAAATCAATCCTAGGTACTGTACCCCACTCTACTTCTATATGCTCTAAAAATTTAAGTAATTTAGGTTGCTGTACTAATGGTTCACCTCCAGTAATTTTCCAAATTGCTCCATTCTCAAGAGCTTTTCTGTAACCACCATCTTCTAGATATGTAGTTAACTCTGCAAAGGTCATCTTATTCTTTACACTCCAAGAAATAAAACTATCACAACCATGAGGAGAATCAGCTGAAGCGAAGCCTTGACATGTTAAATTACACATTGATAACCTCATGAATACTGAAGGCCAGCCTACGTATTCTCCTTCGCCCTCAATAGTATAAAATACTTTATCGTCAGATAATAATAATGTTTTATCCTTAAGGTCTTCCTTATAATCGTTCGTCATTTAAATATAAATCTTTAACATCTCTAGGCTCTGGCTTAACCTCTTCCTTTTTTGGTTTGCCCCAATCAATATCATTCCAGTTATCACCGATTTTTGATATATCTTCTTTACGTCTTTTACTACCTTTACTCATTTGATAATCTAATCTCCGTTTCTATACCTTCATAAATAGCAGAATTATTTTCATGTTCAAATATTTCTACTTTCTTACACCAACATCTACCCTTAGTAATTTCTTTTATGTATTCATCTGCTGTCTTGTAACAAAACTCAGCAAATTTCTCAATACCAACTCCACCTTCCATAATACGTAAATCTACAATATCATGCTCATTTAAAGATTTAAAGTTTGCTATTGCTGGGTCAGTAGACGAAATAACTGTAGTATGATCAAATTGAAGTTGGAATATTTTCTTAAGGTTTTTTAAACTACCAAAATCTACAACCCAATTATTCTCATCTAACTCTTTCGCACCGAACCAGAATTTACCGACTAAACGATATCCATGAATAAATCGACAATGAGACTTTGCTTCAGGCTGCCTAAAGGCACAACTACCTAATTCAATAATCTTAGTACTGCTAAAAGACATAAAAGCTATTATAACTGAAGCCTAAAAAAATTCAACTGTTGATTACTTAGCGGCTTCCTATATAATAACTGCATGAGTGAATTATTGCAGTATGCAAACGGTAACTTACCACGGTCTGAAGAAGAGAAAGAAATAATTATTGAGAAAGCAGCATCCGCTTATGAGAAATATATGGACGCTCTAGGTTTTGATTGGAGAAATGATCCTAATAGTTCAGATACCCCGAGACGAGTAGCAAAGGCTTTTGTTAATGACTTAGCTGAAGGTTGTTATAATTTACCACCAAGGATTACAGCATTCGATAATGTGGATAAATATGATGGATTAGTATTTCAAGGTAATATTAAGGTAAATTCTTTTTGTTCTCATCATCATTTACCGTTTATTGGTCAAGCTCATGTATCTTACATACCTGGTAAAGACGGAAAAGTAATTGGACTAAGTAAAATTAATCGAATTGTTGAATGGTTTGCGAGACGACCACAAGTACAAGAAAATTTAACGATGCAAATTCATAATTATATGAATGAAGTATGTAAAGATAATAAAGGTATTGCGGTCTTAGTTTCAGCTAATCATACTTGTGCTGGACTTCGCGGAGTTAAGCATGATAGTATTATGAAAACTGCGAGAATGTCAGGAGCATTTTTAGATAAAACAGATTTGACAAGACAAGAGTTTTACGATTTTATAAGAGACTTAAAGTGAGTCTAAAATTTGTTTGATTTGATCAAGGTCGACATGCTCCGGTATGTCGGCTTTTATTTTGTCAAAATCATCAAAATTATCTCTTATATTACTCGCGCTATATGGTCTACCATCAGGGCTAGAGGATACCTCGACTGCAGATTGTTCTGGGTCAATAATATTAATATCTAACCCTTCTTTTTCAGCCCATGGACTAGCATAAGACCAACGTTTCCAATCATTGTCTTTTTTACTTGCACCTAATACAGCTGTTGTACCAGGGTCTAAAGTTTTAAGAGATTCATAAGCAGAAGTTACAGGAGAAGGATGTTCAGATATACTTATAGTAACGTTATTCAAAGGTTGGGTATATATTTCAAATATTTGTTTTGCTGCAGCGGGAGTAATTAATTTACCGTCTTTAGTTCTTCTTTCACTTTTAGCAGAAGGTGCTGAAATTAAAACATGTATTTGTCCCTGAGGGTACATATTACTATATTGTTCCACCATTTCGTAATGGCCTCTATGAGGGGGTTTAAAACTACCGGGTATAAGTACAACTACTCTATCAGTATCAGCTTCCGCTAAACTGTTTTTTTTTAAATCATCTATAAGAGTATCTATTTTAGAATCAAAATTTTCACTCAAACCATAATCAACAACAATCTTGCGTAATATCTTTGCTATTTCTTTCGCATTTTCTGGTTGTACATCTTGAGTTATAGCTTCTCTTTCAACATCAGATAAACTAACATTATCTAAATCAACAAATAAAGATTTACGCGCTAAATTAACATAAAATGTTTCTCCTTCTGTAGTTAACGGAGCTGGTGCTTCTGGTGCTGGTGCTGGGGCTTCTGGCTGTTCTCCTTGATTTAATTCATCCCCTTCAGCTTCATCTAAAGATTTCAATAACTCCTGTCTTTTCTTTTTTGCTTTTTGAGCGATTTGTTTTTTGACTGGGTCTTTAGTAGTACCATCTTCAACCTCTTTTTCAATACGGTCAATTTCCGATTGATCGGTTTTTGCTGGTTTTTTACCACCATGCATCATTTCATGTATCTTAGAGAGAAACTTACTCATCTTAATTATTTATAGCAACGAAAGCTTATTTCTCATGTCATTGAAGTATGTTTTGTCTAAAAACGTAAGATCATACTTTTTACAGAAATATTGAAGTTTATTAAAATAAAATGGTTTTAATTGTATTTTTTGAAGTTTGCGAGTAAGAATTAAAATAGCTTCTTCTCTTCTACCGTTACACTTAAGATTTTTTTTAAATTTATTGAAGGAAAAGTCTTCTTTTAATATAACAACTGGAAATTTTTTGATAAACATATCTAAGAAGGGCAGATACTTGTTATTAAGATCATTTGATACATCAAAAAATATAACTGGTTTATATTTCTTATTATAATTTTTTAAGATTTCGCAGGTATAATATATAAAATAATGAAATATATATTTTTTGTGTTGAGTATTGTTTAATTTAATCTCTGAATCAAATTCAGATACTTTAGTAATTGAAAGATTATGTATACATTCAATTACAGGAGAAAAATTAACTACATTAAAAAACGAATTCGGTAATTTATAATTTAAGGTCTGGCTTTGTATTAAGTTCTCGAATTGTGCTTGCATTTTTTTTCCAAAAGTCTGTATAACTAATTATAACATATTTGTTAGTATAGCGCAAGAAATTATCAAATCGGAAATAGTGAGATAATTCAACTGGAAATAAAATATAACTACCTTTGCGAGTTACTTTAATTACGAGAAACCAATATGTTCCACTCTCTGCTTGTTCAATCCATTTATTAAGAGTTTTATTATCTGTAAATAGTTGATGATATTCGAATGTTTTGTAACTCTTACACTCAATTTTGAATTTAGACATGCATGGAGGTACCATTATATCTCCATCCATCATGCGCTTTTGATCTTCTGTTAGTCGATCAAGTCTGTGAAAATTAGCGCCTCCAGTATAGGCTCCGGAATTTGGAACTCTAATAAAATTTTCATTAAACGTTTCACTTAAATCTTTAGCAACTTCTCTTTCCCAAGCGTTACCTTTTTGTTTCGCCGCACTAGGCATATATAAGTATATATCACTTAGCTAGATCTTGCAAGTTAATAGCTTGTTTAACTGCATCAATTGGTATTTGGGCTGTCCAGTAATTACCTTCATCTGCAGGCTGTAATTCTGGTAATTTATTTCTATCTAATATGAGTAGATATGCTCTCGATTTTTGTTTATATTCATGAAAAGCAAATCTACCAGCTAATTGAATATCATCTGATACATATGAACCGGTAATACCTTTGCGTGTATTACCAACTCCACGAGAAACAACAAAACCATGTTTATTTAAATTTTTATATTCTGCGGAAGATATTCCTCTATATACTTCATCAGAATTATTTTGTAATTTAGCAATGTTAGCAACGATAGCTTCGTGCTCTTCTCCTTCTGGTGGAAATAATAAGTAGTCATATATACTTTTAGCTTCGTTTAACTTTTTCTTTTTTTTCTTTTTTTTTCGCTTTATTAACTTACCTAATACTTTAGGAATTCTAGCATCCCCGGGAGCATATGTATCACTATCTTCATAATCCCCGCCACCTTGTCCACCAGATGCACCCATATTAGCTGTAGCTGTAGTATTATCAGTTAAATATTGATTTACTATTTCATCGAAGCGATTCATTTTAATTATTTATCTCTATAATAGTAATTAGTTGCATTAAGAGAGATTTAACTATAATAAGTACATGGACGTTGGTGATATTATCAATCAGTACCTCGAAGAAGCTAGCTTAGATACAGATCTAGATAGATTAGAGGTAGTATCTACTCAAGAAAAACTAGTAAATAATAAACATAAATGGTCTGCAAGGTTAATTAACCATAAAATTAAATTAAACAATTATAAAATCAAAAGATCTTCTATTCTTGAGGATAAAATAACTGAGTTTCAAAACACAGAACCTGTAAAAGTTAATAGATCAATTGCTGAGAGAGCTGTTCAAAACAAAAAGGAAATTAAAAATTTAGATTATAAAGTAAAAAATGAACAACTCATAATTGATTATCTAGAAAATATATATAAAAATATAAGCTTCGCAACTAATGATATTAAAAACTTAGTAGAATTAATGAAGCTAGAAACTCAATGATAAAAATAGAGTTTAATTCAATTTCTCATGCTATTATAGATGGTCCTGAACTTAATGTTATAAGGGAGCATTTTAGTGTAAAAAATGAAGCAGTACACTTTCAGCGACGATTCGGTAGGTTCGTACCACCTCGTACGTATGTGATTAGTAATCAAGGTAAAGTAGAACTAGGTTTAATAGAAGAAGTAATAAAATTTTGTACACAAAAACAAATAGAGTTTGAATTACAAAAAGAAATAAAAGAAATACTTTATCCTTCTCTATCTAAAACTCACACTACACCATATGATTTAAATTTAAAACTAAGAGATTATCAACAAGATATAGTAGAGAAATGTATAACCAATGGAAGAGGTACTATAGTATTAGCAACTGCAGGAGGTAAAACTCTTACTATGGCTAGTCTTTTAGAGTTTTATTATAAAAATTATAGTAAGAATTTTAGATGTTTAATAATTGTACCGGATCTAGGATTAACAAACCAGACTAAAAACGATTTTGAAGAATATAAAACATCCTTTTCTACTTCGAAATGGACCGGGAAAGATAAATTAAATTTATCTACTAATGTTATTGTATCTAATCTAGGTATACTACAAAGCTCTAAGCAAGATATATCTTGGATTGAACATATAGATTTATTAATAATAGACGAGGTACACAAACTAAGAAGAGGTAATAAAGTAAACAAAATATTAAAAAAGGTTAAAACCTCTAATCGGTTCGGCTTCACAGGAACCTTACCACCAGATAATTTAGATAAGTGGAATATTTTTGGAAAGATTGGACCACAATTATATGAAAAAATGGCTCATGAATTACGGAAAGATAATTATGTAGCTCCTGCTAAAGTTCATGTTTTAGAACTAAACTATAATACTCCTTCGAATGAAATATACCACGGTAATAATAGTAATGCATACTACATACAAGAAAATGAATTTATAAGGCATAGCGAGTATAGAAATAACTTAATAGCTAAATTATGTAACAAACTCGACAACAATGGTTTAATATTAGTCGATTATATAGAACATGGGGAGCTTTTATTAGAAGCATTACAAGCAACGTGTAAACATAAAGATGTATATTTTATACAAGGTAGTGTAGATACGGAGCAACGGAAAGATATTCAAGATTATATGGAGTCTCAAAAAAATGTAGTAGTAATTGCGATTTCGAAAATATTTTCTACAGGAATTAATATTAAAAACCTACATTATATTATATTCGGAGGAGGTGGAAAAGCTAAAATAAAAATTGTGCAAAGTATCGGCAGGGGTCTACGCTTGCATATTGATAAACAAGAGCTTATAATCTTTGATATTGCTGATAATCTTCGGTATGGTCAACGTCATATAGAGCAAAGGCTCACATTATATGATAATGAAAAAATAGAATATACATTTACTAAATTCAATGAAACCAAAAAGTAAAAAGAAAAAGAAAAATAAAAAAACTTATTATGTTAGTCCTAAGGAGTTTTTACAACTTTTAAGAGACTACTATGAATCAGATAATTTAGTAGACGAACTAGCTGAATCAACCTATAAGATAGCAGTCGGTTTAAGTTACTCTCCAAACTTTATAAACTATAGCTATAAAGATGAAATGATTGGAGACGCAATAGTTAAAATGATTGCAGCAGTAAAAAACAAAAAATTTAATTTAGAATCCACCTCTAACCCTTTCTCATATTTTACAACTATTGCTTATCATGCATTTATTAATAGAATTAAAAAAGAAAAGAAATACAGAGAGACTATTACTGCATATCAAGAACAACTATATAGTGATTTAGATATAAATGAACCAACACAAAATACTGCCCCTGCTAAAGATTACGATAAAGAATTATATACGTAATGTCAAAAGAATCTGACAATAAGGTTGGTTTTTTCACCGATCTACATATAGGGATGCATCAAAACAGTGAGAAGTGGCATGATGTTACCTATAAATGGGCACAATGGTTTACTAAAGAGCTCAAAAGTAAAGATATTAAAAAAATAATATTTGGAGGAGATTTATTTCACTATAGAGATGAGATAAATGTTAAAACATTATATTTTACAAACTCTTTATTAGATCTATTTAATGATTTTGAAATATTAATGATACCAGGTAATCATGACGCTTACTATAAAGATAATTCAACTGTACATTCTTTATCTATTTTAAATAATAGACATAATATAACTATTTTCGATAAGCCTCATGTAGAAGAGATATGTGGCAGGCAGGTTGGTTTCTGTCCATGGGGCACTTCATTAGAGGATATTCCTGAAAATTGTGATTTGATAGTTGGTCATTTTGAATTACAAAATTTTAATTTTAATTCTTTTAAAGTATGTGAGTGGGGAATATCTTCAACTGATATTCTTACTAAATGTAAACTTATATTTTCTGGTCATTTTCATAAAAAACAGCGAAGACTATATGATAACGGAGAAATAGTATATGCGGGTAATCCGTTTGAGATGGATTTTAATGACATTAATGACAAAAAAGGATATTATATATTAGATTTTGCAAAAGATAAAATAGAATATGATTTTATTGAAAATCCTATTTCTCCTATACATGTTAAAGTATGTTTGACAAATCTAGAAGACCTTAAAGGGATTGCAAAGAAATTAGGGTGGTCCAAGCTAGCAGTAAAGATTGTTATTGATAAGGATATAAAATCTAATTTATTAGATAAAATTATTGCATCAATAAATTTTGAAGCTCCATTTTCTTTAACTACAGATTACTTACACAAATTTAGTATAGGAGATAATATAAACATACCTAACGAATTTGGAGACTTGAATATAAAACAATGTATTATAGAATATATTGATTCTCTTGATATAGAGGATAAACCAACAATTATTAACAAAACCTTACAACTATATAATAATTTTTCATGAAGTATGTAGAGTTTAGCTCAGTAAAGATACGTAATTTTCTCTCTATAGGTACAGAGCCAGTAGAGATTAATTTCCGCGAAGGTTTAAACATAATTACCGGAGTTAATAAAGATAAAGAAGATAGGAGAAATGGAGTAGGTAAATCAACAATTGCTGACGCAATACATTTTGCAATTTTTGGAGAAACTATTCGAGAATTATCTAAAGATTTTATAGTTAATTCTATTAATAAAAAAAATACATATGTAGAATTAACCTTTTGTGTTAATGAAAATAATAAAGTAGATCGTTACAGAATAGTTCGTAAGTTAAAACCTACAAAGTGTTATCTTTATGTAGATGATGTTGACCTTACTGAAAGTACTATACCTAATACAAATAAGAAAATAAAAAAAATACTCAATAGTTCTCCTGAGGTATTTCAGAACTGCGTTATTATGTCTCTTAATACAACTTTACCTTTTATGGCTCAGCGTAAAGTTGAAAAGAGAAAATTTATTGAAGGAATTTTAAATTTAGAAATATTTTCTGATATGTTACTATCTGCTCGATCAGAGTTTAATGAAGTACAGAAAAAATATGAACATATTACAAAAGATTATGATCATGCAAATAATATATGTAAGTTGTTAAATGAACAAAAAGATAATATTATTAGTAATGTTAAAGAGCAAAAAAATAAAATTTTAACTAGGGTTGAAGTTATTAAGATAGATGTAGAAGAAAATAAATCTAAAATCAAAAATATTAATAAAATATTATTTGAGAAAAGTAAAGAAAAATTTAAAGAAATAAATGAAAAGATTACTAATATTTCTACACAAATGTCTAGTGTAAAAACTAAAATTACAAGACATGAGACTGAAATAGACTTTCATACAAAAAAATTAAACAACATTGGTACAGGAGAAGATGTATGCCCTACATGCTTACATCAAATCACTAGTAATGATAGAGATCATATTGAGAATGAAAAGAAAGACATAAACAAAGATATAGAAAACTGTAAAGATGATATTGAAAGTTTAAATAAACAAATTGTTACTATAAAAGAACTAAAACAAAATAATTTAAATGCTCAAAATCAAATTAAAGAATATATTTCTAACATTAAGACTGTAAACAATAATAATAAACTTACAAAATCATATATTCAAAATTTAAATACAGATCTAGATAAAAACAATAAAGATCTCGAAGATTTAGAGAAGCGAGAGACTAGTGTAGAGATACAAGAATTAAATAATAAAATAAAACTCAATCTTGCAGAGGTAACTGATTTAGAGAATACCTCGAACTCTATTCACAAGGATTTATCTATACTAGAAGTAGTAAAGTATATTTTATCAGAAGAAGGAGTTAAGTCTTTTATAGTAAAGAAGGTACTAGATGTTTTAAATAAAAGACTATTATTTTATTTACAGAAAATGGACGCAAATTGTATTTGTAGATTTAATGAATATTTTGAAGAAGAGATAGTTAATGAAAAAGGAGAAGAGTGTTCTTATTTTAATTTCTCAGGAGCAGAAAGAAAAAATATTGATTTAGCGATATTATTTACATTTATGGACATGAGAAGACTACAAGGAGACATAGCGTACAATTTAGTTATGTTTGATGAGCTTCTCGATAGTTCGTTAGATGAAAAGGGAGTTGAATTAGTACTTAATATAATAAAAGAACGAGTAGATACTTATAATGAAAGTATCTATATTATTTCTCATAGAAAGGAATCTGTCAAAGCAGCAACTGGAGATGTAGTTGTTTTAGAAAAGAGAAATGGTATAACAACAAGAGTGGACTTACTCGACAAAACAGAATAAATCTATATAGTGCTCACACCATTTCAACCCCCAGGTAGTCAGTTACCATTTAGCCAACAAAACCCTCTTATGAGCGGTTTAAAAACAGTGATTACAGGTCCACCTAAAGTAACTTCTAAAATGGCTACTCATTCTGCTCCTGATTTAGCACGAGGTATTAATTTTTATGCCGATTATTCTGGGTGTGGTCATTGGAGAATGATATGGCCGGAAAACTTACTCAATTGTTACGGTAAAGCTAATGTACAAGGCGGTACAGTAATGATTGGGGATAAAAATTTCTATAAAGGTATTAAGACTATACGTATACAAAGACAAGCTACAGACAGTCAATTATCATATATTAAATGGTTAAAACAAGTACAACCTGAGTGTGGCTTTAAGATAGTATATGAAATAGATGATTTAATTTTTAATGAAGATATACCTCATTATAATAAATTTAGATTTGCTTTTGAAGATCCAAGTATAAGAAAGACTAGTATGAATATTATGCAAATTTGTGACGAAATTACTGTTACAAATAAATTCATGAAAGAATACTATATGGAAAAAACTGGTAATAAAAATATTACAGTTATTCCAAATTTTATACCAAAATTCTGGATGGATAGATATTATAACTTAGAGAAAATAAGAGATAATTATCAAAAATTTAAAGGTAAACCTCGGGTAGTATATTGTGGTAGTGGAGCTCATTTTGATGTAGAAAATAAAATCGGACAAAAAGATGATTTTTTTCATGTAAATGATATTATAAGACAAACTGTAGATGAATTTCAATGGGTATTTGTAGGTGGTTTTCCGCTTACTTTAAGAGATTTGATACACCAAAAGAAGGTTGAATACCATGAATGGTCTAACTTAGTAGAATATCCAGAATACATAAGCAAGTTGAAAGCAACTGTATTTTATGCGCCGCTAGAGGATAGTAATTTTAATAAAGCAAAGAGTGATTTAAAATTTATTGAAGCGTGTGCATTTGGTATACCTTCTGTTTGTCAAGACTTATGTACCTATGAAACAGCTTTCCATAAGTTTAAAACTGGTGATGATTTAGTTAATAAAATTAGACTTATAACTGGAGATTCTAAAAAATATCTAAAAGAAGTAAAAAGAGCTAGAGCTTATATTGAAAAGCGATGGATGGAGACAAATATCGATTATTATACAGAGTTATATTCTTTACCGTATGGTCATAAGAACCGCAAACTACTCAATCTCGAAAACGGAATCACTTGATTTATTTTGAATAATCCTGTATACTCGTTGGAGTGTATAGAAACTTAGCATACATACCCAATCAGCGAGTCATGAGACTCTACACATGGGATGAAAATGGGGAGAGAATAGAAACAGATTGCCCATATCAACCTTATTTTTATTATGAAACAAATTCAAATAGATATGATGGGGTGTCTTTATACGGTACTAAATTAAGAAAAGTCTTTGCTAATAGTAATCTTGACCGCCGTAAAAAAATTGAAGATTTAAATGATCATAAAATTTATGAGAACATTACACCCTATCAACAGTTTTTAGTAGATAGGTTCTGGGAAGTAAATGAATCTAATGATTTTAGTAAATTTCCATTAAAGATATGGTTCTTTGATATTGAGACATATTCCCCCGACGAATTTCCAAAACCAGAGGAAGCTAGTCATATGATAAATGTAATCACTATATATGATACAGTAAAGGAAACGTATTATACATGGGGAATTAATCCATATACCCCTAAAACAGATGATGTTGTTTACGTACATTGTAAGAGTGAAGTTGAGCTGTTACAGAAATTTTTAGACTTTTATTGCAATGATCGCCCTGATATACTATCTGGGTGGAATAGTGAGATATTTGATGTCCCGTATGTAATAAACCGGGTCAGAAATCTCTTAGGAGAAGATGCTACAAGACTGTTTTCTCCAGTCCATGACGAAATTATGAAGCCAATATACCAACGAGTGTATCGTGGTAATTTTGGTATGACAACTACGAAATATGTAGTAGAAGGGGTGTCTATGCTTGATTATCTCGATGTGTATAAAACCTTCAGCATGGGCATGAGAGACAGCTATAAGTTAGATAACATAGCTCATATAGAACTAGGAGAGAACAAGGTAGATATAGGAGAAACTAACCTTGCTACACTGTCTATAGAGGATTGGGACAAGTTTGTTGATTACAATATACATGATGTTAGATTGCTAGTACGACTGGAAGCTAAGCTTATGTACATGGATCTTGCTCGTATGTTGTCTTATATTGGACTAACCCCGTTTAATGCGGCTTTAGGTACAATCAGCACTGTAAACGGTCGAGCAATCGTTGAAGCGCGAAAGCTAGATACCCCTAGAGTTATACCAACTTTTGTGAAAGGAGATGACCGCACCGGGAAATTTGAAGGGGCTTATGTTGGTGAACCGAAACGAGGGTTTCAGGAAAATGTTATATCTTTTGACGCTAACTCCCTGTACCCTAGTGTAATGGTAACTCTTAACTTGAGCCCAGAAACTAAAGTAGGTAGCATTGTCGGTACTGATAATGGTAAGGTGTTTGTAAAGACAGTCAATAACAAGGATATTGAAATGTCTTATGAAGACTTCAACAAATGGTGTGCAAAAAATGAGATTGCAGTCACTAGAGCAAAAAAACTTTTCTCTCAAAAAACCAAAGGTATCTTCCCTAGAATTACAGATCACTTCTATGATATACGAAAAGTAAAAAAACAAGAATGGAACGAAGCTAGGGAGGCTTTACATCAATTATCATTGAAATTAGAAAAAGAAACTGACAGTAAAGAGCGTATCAAAATAGAGCAAGATATGAAAGATATGCAATTCAAAATTGATCAGCTTTGGATTTGGCAGTTTACTTTAAAGATTCTTATTAACAGAATTTACGGCTATTTTGGCAATAAAATATCTCAAATGGGGGATGGAGACATCGCAAGATCAATTACGTTAACTGGTAGAGACGTAATTAAACAAAGTAATATAATTCTAAGAAACTATATTAAAAAGATTACCGGGATGTCTGATAAAGAATTGGATGGTAATGATCCAATCATATATAATGACACAGATAGCTCTTATTGTACTATAACCCCTATACTAAAACATCTAGGTATACCCTTACATGATAACAATAAAATAGATGACCGAGTATATAAATTAGTACAAGATATTGAAGACGATTTAAACGTTCATATTGATAAATGGGCAAGAGATACCCTATTAACTAAGGATCCTAGGTTTGTTTTTAAGAGGGAGTCAATTTGTGACAAAGGTATATTTCTACAAAAGAAACGTTACGTGTTACATAAACTTGACGATGAAGGAGTAGTTTGCAATAAATTTAAATACACCGGGGTAGAGGTAGTTAGAACCACTATGCCTAATGCAATCAAGCCATATGTTAAGAAAATTATTGAACATATGATTATGACTGAAAATCAAAATACTACTAACGAACTGTTTGAAGAGACGTATGAAATTTTTAAGTCCTTACCAATTAAAGATATTGCATTTGTGATGGGAGTTAAAGAATATGAGAAATATAGCATATATACTAAAGATTGGCAGGTCAAAAAAGGAACACCGATTCACGTTAAGTCCTCTATATATTACAATAAACTTTTAGAGCATTATGGTATTGACAAGAAATATGAAAGTATTAGTTCAGGTGATAAAATCCGGTATTTTTATACTGTGACCCCTAATAAGTTTGGTTTAAATAGCTTAGGTTTTAAGTATGACTTACCTCAAGAATTCGAACAAGACTTTAAAATAGACTACGAAAAAATGTTCGACAAGATTGTTTATAGCGTTATTGATAGGTTCTATGATAACGTGAATTGGAAGTCCTTTAAACCTGGTCAAGCAGTAAATGTAGATTTATTTGATTTCTTTAAAGTAGATGTTGCAAATTAATTTCAATCATCTATAATACTTGCATGGACATTATCACATACATTGATAGTATAGGTAGGACATGTTTCGGAGAACTAGAGTCTCGTACGAAGAACTCTATTAAAGTTAAATCACCCGCTATGATTATGGTGACTCCTAACGACGCTGCGAACATGAAGGTAGACGTTATGCCTCTATTTTTTACAGAATTCTCTAACGGAAAACCACCGGTTTTTATTTATAAAGACCCTCAATTCGTAGAGGTAGAAATTGAGATTTCTGAGAAAATCTTACAGCATTATTATGCAAAGATAAACACTACAGAGGAACCAAACCCTGCAGGGGTAACTGAAGCCCTTGAGGAAGAAGTACCTGAAGTAACATTATTCGAAGAGAAATAATTATGTCATCTCTCGCTGATAAAGCTTTTGCTAAATTACAAAAGTTAAATTCAAACGCTACTACTCTCGAAAATAATACACTTAGTAACGTAACTGAGTGGATTGATACAGGTTGTTTAGTATTAAACTCTATAGTATCAGGTTCTATATATGGAGGGGTACCTAAAGGTAGAATTACCATTTTTGCTGGAGATTCCGGTTGTGGTAAAACGTTTATTTTAAATAAAATTTTAGCAAACGCTCAGCGAATGGGTATGATACCTATTATTTTTGACACTGAAATAGCTGTTGAAAATGAAGGAGCAGAAAACGTCGGCTTAGATACATCTAACGTAAAATATGTACCGGTCGATACTGTAGAAAATTGTCGTAATCAGATTATGACATTTTTAGATGAAGTAGAAAAAGAACCAGAACTACATGGTAAATTTATTATTTCAATAGACTCTTTAGGCAATTTAGCATCAGAAAAAGAAATAAATGATGCTCATGCTAATAAGGGCGCCATGGATATGGGTTTAAGAGCTAAGCAGCTGAAGTCCATGATGCGTATCATTACTTTTAAAGCAGCCGTGACTGGTACAACAGTTATATGCAGTAATCATACTTATGCGAATCCCGCAGCATTACATCCTACCTTAGTTAAGTCTCAAGCTGGTGGCTCGGGGCCTATATACATGGCGTCTATATTAGTTCAAATGGCAGCTAAGAAAGAAAAAACTGATGCATCTAACGATGAGGATGAAGCTTTAACTGAAAGCAGAAATTACTCAGGAGTTACTCTCCGTATGCTTACAGTAAAAAATAGATTCATTCCAGCATTCTTACAAGGGGAAGCTTATTTAAATTTTAAAACTGGTCTAGATAAATATTCTGGTTTAAAAGATATTGCAGTTGCTCATGGGATTGTTCAACAAAATGGTTCTACCTATAGCATGGGAGATAAAAAATTAGGTTATTATAAGAATTGGCGCAATGACGAAGAGACGTGGAAAAATATCTTACCTAAGTTAGAATCTTCTATAAGTGAAAAGTACCGATACGGTAAGTCCTTAGATAAATCTGCTATATTAGAACAAGATGAAGAGTAAAGCTGTAGTACCTATTTCAGGTGGTTTAGATAGTTCCGTAATATTAAGTTTTGCTGCTGAAAAGCATGATGATATATATGCAATAACTTATGACTACGGTCAAAAGCACAATAAAGAATTATTATATGCAGGTCTTCAAATTGATTATTATGATAATATTGAAGAGCATAACATAATTGATTTACCGTTTTTTAAAAATCTAGCTCCAACCTCTTCTCTTACAAATAATAATATACCTGTTGCTCATGCGCGAGATGTATTAGGAGACGCTCAGACTGTAAACTATGTTCCCTTTCGTAATATGATGATGTTATCTATTGCGTGTTCATATGCAGAGGCGGTAGGAGCGGAGACTGTATATCATGGATCTGCTTTGGTAGATAGTCAGGCTGGTTATTGGGATGGTAGTAGTGAGTTCTTACAAAAGATAAATGAGACAACTTCTTTAAATAGAAAGCATTTAGTAAAAGTTGAAGCCCCTTTAATTAATTTATCAAAAGCAGCAATTGTTGAGCTTGGTATAGATAATAAAGTTAACTTTGAAGATACGTGGACTTGTTATGAAGGAAAAGATAAGGCGTGTGGTTATTGTACAGCTTGTAGTTCTCGTATACAAGGCTTTTTAGAAAATAATCTTAAAGACCCGGTAGAATATTCAAGAACGGATATTCCATGGTAAAAATATAATATTAATATGTGCGGTATATTTGGATCAAATAATATAAAAACATTCAGGGAGTTATATAATAAAAACTCAGAGAGAGGTAATTTTGTACGTAGCATTACTAAGTTATTTCTACCAAACACTAAACATAATGGTGTAAATGTAACAACAGAATACTCCCAAGACTTTAATAAGAGTATAGAAGAAGATGATTTATGTGTTTATTATCTTGGCCATGTTCAATCTCCAACAACAGAAGTAAGAGAGTTTAATACAGATACCTCTCACCCGTTTCAATTTAAAGATACATACATTGCTCATAATGGGGTATTAGAAAATTCTAACGAATTAAAAGAGAAATATGAGTTACCAGCAAATGATGTAGATAGTAGTATTATACCTTCTCTCATATATAGACTAGGTTATAAGGAAGCTCTATCTGCATTAAAAGGAACATTTGGTTGTTGGGCATATGATCAACAATTGGGACAACTCCGTATATTTAGATCTGGTTCTACATTATGCCTGAGAGGTTCCTCTTTTAGTTCTGCTTATAAGCCTGATTATGAGAGAGTAGAACAAGGAGTTATATACGAGTGTAATTTTAGTACTAATACGTTCTTTAAAGTAGATAGTTTTAGTAGTAACTCACCGTTCTTTTTATGAAGACTTTAATCGCAACAGCTACCAAAGCGGGGGCGACAGAGTTCTCTAATACAAGGTTAGCAAAAAGTTTACAATATCATAAAGATAATACTATAACTAAGTTCGATTTAAAGGTTACATATAATAATACTGCCGGTCTATGTTCTGTTTACAACAAATACTTGACCCCTAAATTTTTAGATAAGTATGATTGTATTTTGTTTGTACATGATGATATATCTATAGATAGCTTATTCTTCCAAAAATGTATTCGTAATTTATTCAAAAAGGGTTTTGATGTTGTCGGATTAGCAGGCGGTAGTAATATACAAGTTAAAAAACCTGCTCTATGGCACTTGTTATGTAAACAAGAGTCTTTATCTGGAGTAGTATCTCATTATACTAATAAAGAGGACTACGGTCAGACAATATTCGGACAAGTACCTAAAGAGGTAATTTTGCTTGATGGATTATTTTTAGCAGTAAGAACAAAATCTATAAAACAAACAAAAATAAAGTTTGATAGAAATATAACAGGCTTCCATCATTATGACTTAAAATTCTGTTTAGATTGTCATTTAGCTGGTTTGCGTTTAACTACTGCCCCTATTCATGTAATACATGACTCCCCTGGCCTAACCCAAGTCACTGAAGACTATAGCAAATCAGAGGACTACTTCTATAATACTCTTGTCGAACATGCTAACAAGCGAAAATAATTACTTAGATATAGATCTTGATTATTTAGAAAAGATAGTCTTTAAGAATTGTCTCGAAGATGATATTTACTTAAATTCTATTATTGATAATCTTAATTATAAGTTCTTTAAAAATAAGGACTTTCAACAGATTATTAAATTAATACAAGCTTTATATAAAAAGAATAGTAAGAGACCTACTCGTACTGAATTAGAATTATATTTAAATACTGATCAGTTAAAAGATCATTATAGTAAAAGTAAAACTTTAATTAATGATATAGAGTCAGATTTAACTTCTGATGATTTATATTCGTATACTGAAAAATACTTACAAGAGCAAGCTGTATTTAATACCTTTTTAGATATTGTTGATAGTAAGGAAAGAGATGTAAAGAGTATTCACGAAAAGTTTAATAAGGCATGCAATATATCAATTACTACAAATGTTGGGCATGATTATTTTAACGATCTAGAACAACATATAATAAACCTAACTACTAGAGAACATAAAATTAAAACCGGATGGGATTGGTTAGATGAAAGATTAGGTGGAGGTTTCCTTGAAGATGGTCGTAGTATGTATGTATTTGCTGGTCCTACTAACGTAGGTAAGTCTATATTTTTAAGTAATATAGCTACTACTGCTGCAGCTGAAGGTAAAAATGTTTTAGTAGTCTCTCTTGAAATGTCTGAGATGATATACAGTAAACGAATTACTTCAAGACTTACTGGTTTACCTATAAATCATTTAGACGAACATATTGAAAGCTTAAGAGAGAGTGTAGGTAAGTTTAAAATGCTTCACCCGCGCGCTAATATGATAATTAAAGAGTTTGCTCCTAACTCTATTACTCCACCTCAATTAGAAGGGTTCATTAAAAAGCTTATTAATAAGGATTTTAAACCTGATATTATTGTATTAGATTATTTAAATTTAATGGCTAGTACTCATGGTAATAATTCATATGAAAGAATTAAAAGTATATCAGAGCAAGTACGAGCTATGTCTTATACATTCGAATGCCCTGTAATATCAGCTACTCAGGTTAATAGAACTGGGTATGGTAATAATGCAGGTGGACCTGGGCTAGAGTCTATTGGAGAGAGTTATGGTTTAGGAGCTACTGCAGACGCTATAATTAGTATATGGAGGACGGAAGAAGATGAAGAAGACAACGCTCTGCATATAGGTATTATTAAAAATCGCTTTGGTTCTAATACCGGTAGTACTCGTCTTGGTATAGATTATAATACTTTAACGCTAACCGAAAATAATGAATTAAATGTTAATGACGATATAAATGCAGCAGAGGATGATGCTGTACAATTCGGAAGAGTAGTGTAAATATATACAATGGCTAAGGAGGAACTAATATTTACAGACTTAGACTTAGATGGGTGTTGTAGCTATCTTGTATATGCTTGGCATACTCAAACTAAACCTAAAGTCATAACATTAAAAGTTTCTTCTTTGCGAGAAAAGTTTTTAGCGTGGTTAAAAAAGAATAAAATTAGTGATTATAAACGTATATACTTTTTTGACTTAGATACAACTGAAATAAAAGATCTTATAGATAAAAAGAATGTAACAATTTTTGATCATCATAAATCTCATGAAGAAGAATATAAAAATGCTACAGCTATAATAGACAAAGAGTGTTCATCTTGTAGCAAGTTATTATATGCTCACTTTAAAGTAAACGCTAACTTAACAACTGAACAGAAAAAACTAGTTGCTCTTGTTAATGATTATGATTGTTATGAACTAAAATTTCCAGAAAGCAATAAATTAAATTTTTTGTTTTGGTATAAGAACGGAAATAAATTACAAAATTTCGTTCAATATTTTGAGTCTGGTTTTCACGGATTTACAACTGAGCAAAATAAAATAATTAGCTTTCATTTTTATAAATTTAAAAAACTCAGAGAAGAAGTTGCGTTGTATAAGTCTACCCTCACTATAGCTAAAAAAGAATATAAATTTATTAGTACATTTGCTAATGAATATGTAAATGATTTATGTCAGTACATTATTGATAATAATGATTGTGATGTATGTTTAATGATAAATTTAAAAAACAATAGAGTATATTTGCGCAAAAACAGAAAGTGTGATCTTAACTTAGGAAAGTTTGCTAATAGAGTATGTGATGGTGGAGGACATGAGTATGCTGCTGGTGGAGAATTAAATGATAATGTTCTAGCTTTAAGTAAACAATTTACCCCGATAAATGGATAGTCCGTATACAATTTTAGAGAAAAAAGATATAGTACATAAGTTTTTATCCTTATGTAGTTTTGTATCTATTTGCGAGAATAAGAAATTAAATCTCGCAAATGTTTTTTTATTAGTTTTAAAGGAAAAAAATTATAGAGATTTATTTAAGGAATCTCTTATAATAGATAGTAACTTTAATTTAGTGAAGCTATTTTTACAACATGATCCTTACCTTTATAAAAGTAAGTATATTACAAAATTTTTAAAAAAACATACCCTTGATTTATGAGTACAGTTGGTGAGCTGAGTTTATACGAACAAAACATATATAATACATTTCTTAAAACAGCTCGACAGCAAAAGGGGTTTACTCCGAGAAGAAACTTTAAGAATATAGATAATGAGCAATATGTTTTAATCAAAAAAGTATCAAAGACATTAAAAAATAAAAAAATTAACCCCGACTTATTTTTCAATGCCCCATATCAGCTTTATGCCGAAAAATATGTACCTTTACAGTTCTATAGTACATTTAACGCTATCTCTACTTACAGAAAGTATGTCGAAGAAATTGAATTAACAGAACCAGATCACCCGTTTAATGTTACTCAGCTAAGAAATAGCATGAAATATATTTATCAACAATGTGCAGATAATAATATTAAATTCTGTAAAGATTATCTATTATTACAAAAAGGAATATACCCAAACTATATTTTAGACTTAAAAGAAGGTAATGTGAGTTTTTATAGTTTAATAGCTCTCGACTTGTGTGAAACTAAAATTAATCTAGAAAAAAATATAGTTGAATTTGCTTGCAAGAGGTTTTATAATACTTTGAGCAGTTTGAGAACGAGATTCACTTTCTCGAAGAAAATCAAACCGTTGAGTATAAAACTTATAAAAACTATAAATAAAATAATAAAATTATGACGACGAGTATGTTTGCATCAATCAAGGACGCGTTGGCCAAGCCTTCGCAAGGAAGTAACACAACTAGCAATATTATGCGGTTGAAGACAGGTAATACATATGTATTGCGACTAGTGCCTTTCGTGAAAGACCCTAGTAAGACATTCTTTCACTATTATTCTCATGGATGGGTAAGTGAAGCAACTGGACAATTCCAAAGTGCTATTAGTCCTCAGACTTGGGGTGAAAGAGATCCAATTGCTGAGGCTCGCTATAAACTTTCTCGTACTGGTACTGAGGAAGAGAAAGAGAAAGCAAGGGCGTTAAACCGTAGAGAGAATTGGTTAATTAACGTTTATGTTGTAAAAGATGGAGATAATCCAGAAAATGAAGGTAAGGTTAAAATTCTTCGATTCGGTAAGCAATTACATAAGATTGTGATGGATGCTATTGAAGGAGAAGACGCTGATGAATTTGGTGAGCGTATTTTTGATCTAACTGATAATGGTTGTAGCTTAAAGGTCAAAGTTGAAGAACAAGGTGGTTATCCTACTTATGTAAGTTCAAGATTTGCAGCTCCCGCCGCAATCCCTGGTGTTACTGCAGATAGCGTAAAGGATGTATATGATAAGGTCTTTGATCTTGAAAATGTATTCCCAGTGAAGAGTTATGAAGAACTGCAAACAATGTTAAATGAGCATTATCATGGTATTGAAGGAGGGTCAGCTCCAGCAGAAGCTCCAACCTCAAGCACAGCGTCCACTAAAGTAGATGATGACGATGATGAAATTAGCTTTGACGATATTGAGTCAACTTCAAAAACCCCAGGTACTCCAGTAGACGATAGTAAGGTGAAAGAGTTACTTGATAGCTTGGATTAAACAACTATGGGGGAGGGCAACCTCCCCTTTTTATAATAAAATGACACCACAAGAAAGGGAAGAAGCTATAATTGAAAAAATGATGCTACATCAGGTAAATGCTGATGTAAAATCCGTCAACCGAAATATTGTACAAGAGGCTTCTGCTTTAAAGCAAATACCTATTAATAATCAAATTTACCAAAAAGGACCTATCGGTGCGCCAGCACCAGCTCCTCAGCCTCCTCAGCCAGTCGCACCTCAACAACAACCCCCTCCACCAATACCACAAATACAACAAATTGTACAACAAGACCTAACTCCATTAATTGACAGGGTTACAAGTCTTGAATCCCAAATTACAAAATTTGTTAATCTCATTGAACGTAACGTTGCAAAGAACGCTAAAGAGATTAATATAAGAATCAAATTAAAAGACCAATATTACGCCGACGAAGGCGATGAGTAATGATTCTACCAATAAAGAGTAAAGATAATTTTATCAAAAGCTTTCTCAACCCTGTGTCGAGATTAGCACCATCTTCAACATTAGATATTAATGATAAAATAACTACAGTCGTACATAACAACTCAAACATTTTCTTACGGGCAGAGTATGAAGTAAAGTGGCCTGATCGCTCAGAAGAAGCTGTATTGTGTTTGCCAGATACAATAAAATTAATTAAGATATTATCTTGTTTAGATGAAGATTCTATAGATCTAAAAGTAGGTGGGAATTGTATTACTTACAGTAACAATAATAATAGATTTAAATATCACTTATTTGATGATAGTTTAAAATCTAAAAGTGCCTTTGATTTTGATAAAATTGATAGTATAAAGTTTGGTACTAACTTCGAATTGACTCAGCAAAAGAATAGCGCCCTTTTGAAAGCGTTACCATTTGTTACAGAGACGAGCAAGGTTTATTTAAAGACGGAAGGTAAAAGTGTTTATGCAGAGCTTTCTGATAAGAAAATACAAAATGTAGATAGTTATACCGCTTTAATTGCAGATGAATTTCAAGGAGATGATTTAGATTATGAGCTCATTCTCGATGTAGAATTATTCAGATTAATATCAACATTGAGCTTTGAGAGTGCAACAGTGTATATTAATAATGAATATAAAATGCTAATGATACGGCTTGAAATAAATGAGAGTCGTCTTACATTCGTTAGTACGAGTTATAAGAATTAATGAAAAATAAGGTAACAACCTGTGGTTATTTTATTAAACGGTTGAGAGACAACGGTTATACTGTTAACAGAATCTTCAATGAATACTCGAGGGATGATTGTCGCAAATGGACTGTAATGATTGACCCTAGAGTATCTTCTCTATATATCACATGCTATGTAAATAGAGATTGGCACGGAGATTTAATGTTCGAATTAAATGACGGAAATAAATTTAAAAACTTACAACTAAAAACTGATAGTATGGAGGTTATTTTAACCAAACTAATAGACAAAAATATAATACCAAGTGAAAAAAAATAAACCAAAGAATTTTGATAACTTATTAAAAACAAGTATTAACGCTGCTGATGATATGATCAACGGCAATGAAGAAGATTTATCTATGATAAATGATTATTTATCCGAGTATTTAAAATCTTTCTGTCTATTAGGTTATGATACTAAAGGTGAGAGTGTAGTTATACTCGCAGGTAAAACTGCTCAAGATTACGACGCTATAGAGACATTATTACGCAGAATAAGTAATGTAGATTTTTTTAACAACATACAAGAAGAAAAAAGTAAATCAAATGAATAAAATAATTGTTTTAGGCAACGGTTATATAGGTAAGCAGGTGTACAAACACCTTGTAGGTACAATTATAGATAGGGATGTAAAACTACTCAATAGTTATGAGTATAACAACCCGGGTTCTCTAAGAGGAACTCTCTTTAATAGTTTAGAGACAGAGTTTAAAACGAGTTCCCCAGATCATGTTAGTCAAAAATGGCTAATAAATTGTGTTGGTTATACTGGTAAACCGAACGTTGATGCCTGTGAAGAAGATAAACAAAATTGCTGGGATTTAAACGTAACTTTCCCTACGCTATTAGCAAATGAGTGCGCAAAATATAATGTAAAAATTATTAATATTAGCTCCGGTTGCATATATGATGATATAGATAAATCTAGTGTTCCGTTTACAGAGGAGGATGAACCTAACTTTGGTGTAGAAAACGGTAACAGTAGTTGGTATAGTAAGACAAAACACGCAGCAGAACTATGTCTTGCTGCTTATCTTAATGTATATACCTTAAGGATACGTATGCCTGTATGTAGTGACTTTAACTCGAGTAAAAACTATCTCACAAAGCTTTTGAAGTATAACAATTTACTACAAGAAGTTAATTCAAAAACAATTATTGAAGACCTAACGACTGTAGTAGGTAATATAATTTATAGACAGGATATACCTACTGGAATTTATAATTGTGTTAATCCAGATCCACTAGATACAAAAGAGGTAACTAAGATATTAGATAAATATGGTATGTGGAACCCAAATTGGAAATTTATCGATTATGAAGGGCTTAAAGAACATATTAAGACCAATAGGTCTAATTGTATTCTGTCTACTGAAAAATCCAAAGAAGTAGGTATAGAGTTCCCTACAGAAAGAGAGTCCTTACATCGCATTCTTTCTCCAGAAAATGAAGAATAAAAATATATTAGTCACCGGCGGTTTAGGTTTTATAGGTAGTCATTTTGTAGAATTACTCTACAAAGAATGTTCTAATTGTAAAATCACAATTTTAGATAATTTCTGTTATTGTGTAGCAAAAAGTACTGACGATTACCTGTTTAACATGTTTCAGAATTCAACCAATAAATTTAATATCATATATGAAGATATTAATAATTTTACTAATGTTAAGGGTTATGATTATGTTATTAATTTCGCCGCAGAATCTCATGTAGATAATAGTATTAAAGATGGTACTCCGTTTATCACCTCTAATTATACCGGGGTTTATAATCTATTAACTCAATTAAATGATAACCAGCGTTTTATACAGGTAGGTACAGATGAGGTTTACGGTAGCTTACAATTTAATAGTTCACCAAGTGAAGAATATGACCGCTTAGAACCATCGTCAGTTTATTCTGCAACAAAAGCTGCCGCAGATTTGTTAGCATTATCTTTTAATAAAACCTACAATAAAGATATAATAGTAACTAGATGTACTAATAATTTTGGACCCAGACAATACCCTGAAAAATTAATTCCGGTTGTTATTAATAAGGCTCTTAACAATGAAGAAATACCAGTTTACGGTAAAGGAGAAAATATACGTCAATGGATCTATGTTACAGACCATTGCAGAAAGCTTTTCGATATATTAAAATACGGTACATCTGGAAAAATTTATAATATTGCTCCGGACTATGATTCTGAAGTTACTAATAATTCTATTATTGATCAGATTTTAGAAGTTTTAAAGAAACCAAAAAAATTAATTACATATGTAGAAGATAGAAAAGGCCATGATTTAAGGTATTCTTTAAGAGCGAGTCAATATCGAGGTATGATGTTTGCTAACGATCAACAATTAGACCTACCTGGAACTGAAAAAACATTTGCCGATGATTTGAGATACACTATAATGTGGTATAGTGAAAACAAAAACTGGTGGAAAAAGAAATCTAATAATTGACGGTAATAATTTACTTTACCGTATATTTTGGACTAGTAATTATAAACTTGAAGAATCTTCTTCCCCGGGAGAAGTTTTTCTGTTTTTACGTTCGTTAAAATCTTACGTTGATAAATTCCAACCAAAAAACGTTTACTGTACTTGGGATAAAAAACTCGAATGGCCTTCTACTAATTTCCGTAAAGAAGCAACCACTGTAGAATATAAAGCAGGTAGAGATGATGATAAGTTTAAAAATGTATTTAAATACGCAGAGAAGATACAAGAGCTTATTTCTTGCTTAGGGGTTCATAATATATACCCTCTTCGTATGGAAGCAGACGATCTAATGGCTTATTTAACTCATAAACTACCTGGTTTAAATATTGTTATTACAACAGATAAAGACTTACTACAAACTGTTTCCAAGAATACTATTGTATATAATCCAATAAAAAAGAAAGAAGTAACTTTAAATAATTTTGAGGATTATACAGGAGTAAAAAAAGAATATTATATTTCGTTTAGAGCAATTACTGGGGATAAATCTGATAACATACCAGGTATACCTAGATATGGTATAAAGCGTTTTCTTAAATTAGAGCATAAGCTAGTAGACCTTGAAGGAGAAGAGACAGCTCTAGTAAAAGGAGATGCTATAACAGAAGAGCAATTTGAAATATATAAGCGCAACTGGAAACTAATGGATCTTAAACAAGGCTATACTCATTATGAGGACGAGGTACCTGCCTACGAAGAACAATTAAAAGAAATAAAAGAAAATGATACAACTAACTTTACTACTTTTCTCAAACAAGCGAAAGAGTTAAATTTATGGTCTATAGTGAGAAACTATACCTCATGGAGAAATTCGTTCGATAACAACGAACATTTATTAAATACTATTAATAAGGCTATACAAAATGCATGTACCAACACAACCTAGAGCTATTGTAGCTCCATCAGGAGAAACTGCTAGACCTGTCATTAAAAATGTCAGAGTCGGAGACGAGATACGAGTGGAAGCTCATTATACTGACCCTAAAACTGGCCAGTTTATAACTAAGATTCCTGTATCTGTTACAAAAGTAGATGATTAGCGAATTAGTACCTCAAGAGTACGTAGTAGAAAAGTTTTTTCAGTATGCAGGTTATCCTAAGTACAAGAAAATTACTAACGTATATGAAGGTGGGTGCCCTACGTGTAGAGAGGGCAAATCTTGGGGTAAGAAGCGCCGTTTATATTTTGTAGTAAAAGAGGATTATATTTTCTGTCATAATTGTGGTTGGTCTGGTTCACCAGTAAAATGGGTACAAGAAGTAACTGGGAAGAATTATGTAGAGATTGTTCAAGAATCTAAATCATTTAATTCCTTCACTGTTCCTCATTTTGAGAAAGAAAATGATTTAACTATAGCTGAGCCTCCTCCTTCTTTACCTGGAGATTGTATTAATTTATATGATAAAACTCAATGTAGTTTTTACGGTCATGAGACAATGGTAAAGCATGCAATTAGTACATGTAAGACAAGACGACTATTTACTGCAATAAACAAACCTAAATCTCTATGGTTTTGTAGAAATGATTTTGTACATAAGAATAGAATAATAATACCATTCTATGAGGATAAAGATATTTTATTTTATCAGTCTCGTAAATTAGAAGAGAATAAAAAAGATACTAAGCCCAAATATCTATCTAAGATTGGAGCAGATAAAACTGTTTTTAATTTTGATAATATACAAAATAAAGTAGAAAATATATTTATATTTGAAGGACCTATTGATAGTTTTTTTGTAGAGAATGGAGTAGCGGTAGGAGGTATAAGTAGAGGTAGGGCTCTTTTTACTAAAAGACAAGAAAAGCAAATATCTCAAAAACCGTTTCATAAAAGAATATGGGTATTAGATAATCAATGGTGCGATACTACCGCTAAAGAAAAAACAAAGTCTTTATTAAGCCAAGGTGAGAAGTGTTTTATATGGCCTGAAGAATTTAAAACGTTTAAAGACTTTAATGATATATGTCAAAAAATAAACCGAGACTCAATTGAATCTCAGTTTATTGTAAAAAACAGTTATGATGAATTAAAAGGTAAACTCCTTCTGACTAAGATCACCTAAATACAATTAATTTCTTCGCATCAGCTGCAGTTGCGCATTTTACAGAAGCAAGCCGTATGTTATACGTACCAGCGGCAGTACTGGCTGGGAACTCTAAACCAGTTGTAAATGGAATCGTATGACCATATTCGTCTACTTCATCTTCCGTTGCCATGTAGGCGGTAACAACACCAGTCAGACTAGACGTAATAATGAGCCCATCATATATACCTAGATCAATTTTATCAGTAGAATTACCAGCGCTAGCTCTTTTTGCTTCTGTATGTGTGTTACGTGTTAACATGATATATTAGTATTAATTATTAATTTTAAAATCACCCGGAATTGGTTTAGATCGATTAAATCCAAAACGAATACAATGTCTGTCCCAAGCTGCTTGTAAAGCTTCCTGATCTACTGAAGTACTTTTATTTGTATTTACCGGAGTACCAGCTTCAGCAGCAACTCGCTTCGCGAGAGCTTCTTTAGCAGCTTTCAATTCTTTTTCTTCCTCAAGAGCTTTTTGTTCTGCTTTAGCAGCTTCTGCAGATTCTTTCTCCACAATCGCTTCTAATTCCTTTGTTGTTTTTTTAGTTGAATCAGCCATAGTTATAATTATTTATGTTTTTCTATATAAAGGTTCTTGAATATTTGATTAAGACTAGCAAGTCTTTCACAGACATCTAAAATTTCACTTTTAGTAGCATCAGATACATCATCAAAGATTGTACCTGTTTTATTATCTGTTCGCAAATAACCTAAAACACTATCAGTACCACCATTCAAATACTCAATGACTTCGTCAATGTTACCGACCCATTCTTGTAACTGCTCAAGTTCATGAGCCGTGTTAGGTTGATTGTCTTGTACATCTTCGAAGTCCTCAGCATTTTCTGGTTTATCTAAGCTTCCTGCGAAAGACTGGGCATCATCCTCAGGTCCCGCATCAATTGCTGGTACTTCATCTTCTTTTAATAAAGATAAAAATTTGTTTTTAAACTTTCCCATGTAAGTATTTATTAAATACTTATGATGAAAGGCATACTTTTCGAAGATTTATATATGTACACAAACAAGTACTGGAAGGACGTGAAGTCTAGACACGTTCGACCAACTACAAAAACTCTTGCTGACATCGCGAAAGCCAGTCCAGAAACCTACAATAAAGTAAAGGCTACCCTAGTACCGTTTCCAGGAGATCACGCGGTAGAACAATTAGGATCAGCGTTTAAGAGTATATCTGACGCTACCAATCTTTTAAATCAATTATTCGAAAACCCTACAGTTACTTCGGATGAAAAAACTCAGGTATCTGTAAATAATAAGTTGCAAAAAATTCAGGATCTTATAAAATCGGTAGCTGACGATTTAGATCATGATGGCACAAATAATTCGTAGTTTAATTTTCCTTATAGTAATTTCAAGTAGTATAGGAGGTATATATTATTTCTTTTACCCTACTATACCTTCTTTCATAAAAGCTACTATTTTAACAGCAGCTTTACAAATAATATTTTTTATATTGTATAATAATATTCTTAGATATATAGCTCGCTTACAATTAGAAAAAGAAGCATTATTAGCTGCGCAATTAGCAGCTAAAAATACAGTACTTATAGAGTGTCAAGGTTGTAAAAAAGTGAATAATGTTGATATAGATCTATCAATAGAAAATGATTTTACGTGTACGTGTGGAGCAGAGAATAATGTACTAATTGATATAACTTCAATATTACCAACAAATATAATATATGACAAATAACACAACGACGGACTACTCACCACTCGCGAGGTGGTTATGCTTATATGAAGCAGTAAATATTATTTCTGAAAAAGCAGAAAAAATGGGACATAATAAGGATTGTTTAAAACCTATTCCTATAAACAAATATATAAGTGAGAGGTTTCATTCAGTATTGAAGGATATAGAATACGAATATAAACAAGAACCAGAAACTATTAATAGTAGTCCCCGTATACATCATCGTTAGAACCATAATCAAAATATGATTCCTGTTCGGTATCTAAGTCATTTATATAATCAGTTTCAATAGCAGTTAAAGGACCAACACCTGAAGTATCTGAAACCATAGTAGACTTAGCTTCAGCGTCCATACCTGGTAAGAAGGTATGGTCGTTTCTTCTGGCTTTTAATTTAAATACATAGTGCCCTTGTAATGGATTTATTTCATTAATCATCTCATCCATCCGTTCGGTGACTTCGAATATTTTACCGTTTTTACCGCCGGGTCGATCTATAGAACCATATTCAATTAATTGAAATGCATCTCCTGATTTAGGCATGGCTGCAGATACAGAACCAAACGTTGATGATAAATTTTCTTGAAAAGTACTAATATCAATTACAGCATCTATTTCATCGTCTGACACGAGACCATATTGAGAGTAAGTAAGAGAACCATCAGTCAAATTCATTAACATAACAAATGTAGCTTTTGGATGGTATCCTTGATGAGTATTTTCTCCGTATACTTTATCGGTTGCACTTAACTCAAAATTCCGGGAATAATAATCTATCTCAGTACCATATAAGCGGATTTGTTCTTTCCACCAAACTTTATATGTCTGATCTCTCTCATTAGTACCGTTTAATTTATAATTAAAACGAGTAGTATTTTCTGCATCCTCATAATACTTTATAGCACTAATAGTTGTTGTGAGAAAAGCTCCCATTATTTTTTAATATAATATTTGTTATCAGCAATATAAAATGTTATACCAGTGTTACCTAAATTACGAGAACCTCTTTTTTCAAGGTCTGTAATTTTAAATAGTTCTTTTATTATTTGTACTTCTTTATCACTTAACAAAAACATCCCAGACTCCATTTTTTTAAGTTGTTTTAATTTATGTGGATAATTAGCTTCTGCTCTATGAACATCTGGTAATAGGTTCATCTTACCCCCTTTTCGCCCTTGTAAACCAGTAGATCCTTTGAAACGTCTACTATTTAACACATTTTTTGTCTTATGAGGCTGTCTAAGAAGTTCTAGAAATATCTTTTTAAACATTTTAATTATTTAATAAAAAAAGCCCCCTGCAAGCAAGGGGCCCTTTAAAGGTATTGTTATATTTATCGGTTACACTGCTTGCTTACCAGGCTTACCTGCGTTCTTAGCATGACCTGGCTTCTTACCTTCACCAGTATCTTTACCACCGTCGATTTCATCGGTAACAGGTTGCGAGCCATCACCAGAAGATTTTCCACCTAGACCATCTTCATGAGCTTTAGCAGTTATACCGCCACCATCAGATGGATCAACTCCAGGTTTACTACCGTCTTTAGTGTGGGTTGTGTCTTCTTGAAAATTTTCATCTTCAGTATCAGCTAGTGGGTCTTCGTCTCCAACATCACCAGCTTCTTCTTCATCGTCACCTCCACCGAGTTGATCGATAATTGCTCTCAAGCAATCTGCTTGATCTGCTGTTAATGTAACTGTAACGTCTCCGCCTTCTTCTGAACCAGCGTCGTCGCCCATATCAAGACCGTCATCATCACCTGGGATACCAAGTTCAAAATCGTCGTCTTCTCCCATTACGCTCTCATAGAGCTTGTCAAATATTGATTTATCTTCCGACATAATATTACCTTTGTTAGAATTATTTATACTCTCCTTAGCCAATTTCTCCTCTTTCTTAGTCTTTTTTTCCTCTCCAGCATCTCCTGCTTCAACAGGTTCCTGTAATTCTCCTTTAACATCTCCAACATCCTTACTAACATCATCAGCTTTTACTTCGTCTTTTGGGCGCTGGTCTGTAGCTTTTTCTTGAATAACTCCTGTACCATTACACTTCGTACAGTCTTCTTCTCCATGCTTACCTGTACCATTACAGTGATCACATTTTACTTCTTCTGAAGTTTCTTTAGTATCTTTCTTTTTTAAAGCTTTTTTCGCCAAACTAACTGCAGCAGCTCTACCTACTGCTTTAGCTGCTCCAACACCAAGCGCTACTAATGGCGCTGCTTCATTTACAGGCTCTTTAACGGCCTTTTGGGTAGCCGCATAGGCCTCATTAATAGAGAGTAAATCTTTATCGGTCATGTAAATATTTATAGTGCCGAGGCAAAAAAAAGAAGATAAATTTTATTTAGGTAATAAAAACTTACCTAACGCTAATATGGAGTTCGAATGGACTCCTGAGATGGTAAAAGATCTCAAAAAAGCAAAACAAAATATTTTACACTTCGCTGAGAACTTTTTTTATATTGTAAATTTAGATCAAGGTAAAATAAAAATAGACTTATACCCTTGTCAGAAAAGAGTTTTACGTAGTTTAAGAGATAATAGATTTGTAGCTTGTCTTGCTTCAAGACAGACCGGTAAAACTACAATGATGACAATCTACGCTCTTTGGATCGCATGCTTTCAACAAGATCAACGTATATTAATTGTAGCTAACAAAGAACAAACTGCTATTAATATATTTTCAAGAATAAGAACTGCTTACGAAAAATTACCTAACTTCTTAAAACCAGGAGTATTAGAATACGGCAAAACTTCTATGAAGTTAGCAAACGGTAGTAGTATTGGAATCAGTACTACGAGTTCGGACGCTGGTCGTGGTGAATCTGTTAATGTTTTAATTCTAGATGAGCTTGCGTTCATCCCTAATAATCTAGTTGATAGTTTTTGGAAATCTGTTTACCCTATTATTTCAAGTTCAAAAAAATCTAAAATATTCGTTGCTTCAACCCCTAATGGGAGTAATAATTTATTTTTTCATTTGTACACTGATGCTATTAACGGGAAGAGCAATTGGAGAGGTGAGAAAATATTATGGGATGAAATTCCTGGGAGAGATGAAGAATGGAAACGAGATACTATACAGTCGATAGGTAGTACAGAAGCCTTTGCGCAAGAGTTTGAATGCAAGTTTCTTGATACTGGCGACTCTTTTATTGATGAATCGTTTTACGCCAAGCTAACAAGTGAGACAAAGGTACCAACTCATTTGTTTGATGATGGTTGTTATAGTGTTTGGGATGAACCAAATAAAGAACATTTATATACTATAGGTGTTGATGTTGCAGAAGGAGTTCAACAAAATTATAGCGCTATACAAGTATTAGATATTACTGACTTACAAAACATAACTCAAGTAGCAGAGTATGCTAGCAATGAAATTAACCCATTTGAGTTTACTACTAAAGTAAGAGATATTTGTTATCATTGGGGAACCCCTCCTGTATGTATAGAAAGAAACAATTGTGGTGGTCAGGTTGTAGATAATTTATATCACCAATACAATTACAAAAATATTGTTAATTATTCCCCTAAAGTTGGTCAAGTTAAATATGACAGGCTTGGTATTTATGCTCATACTAATACAAAATATAAAGGTATTACTAATATGAGATACTGGGTAAATGAACTTAAATGTGTTCATTTAAAATCTACAGCTGCAGTAGAAGAACTTAAGAATTTCGTAAGATATCCTAATGGTTCTTGGGCGGCCCAACCTGGGTTTGATTTTGATGACAGGGTTATGTCTTTAGTATGGGCCTTATTAATATTAGAAAATAGTGTAGTACAAAGATATTATAATGTATTAGAAATAGATGATAATCAACGACCTGCAAAGTTAGAGTTAGGAGCATATATAGATCAAAAGTTTAGTAATTTTCTACAAGACTATAAAATGCAGAATATAGATGATTCATGGAATCCCGCGCCAGTTTACTTTGAAGACATAAATATTTTTGGCGACGGTGACCTAACTGATATGGATTTATTAGAACAAGAAGGGTATGTTAAATTATGAATCAAGCACCACAGAATAAAAATAGACAAGATAAATTTATTTTAGTTTTAAATGTACCAGAAGGTATAAAAGAAATTACAGATAATGTAGATAGAAATACTAACCGTATACATGCTAATAGTTTGGAAATTAGTATTGCAGGTACTGTGACTCCATCTATTAGTGTACCAGAACAAACCTTACCATATGGTGCGCAAAGTATTAAAATAAGTTCACATGCTCGCCCGGCTTATGGGTCATTAAATTTACAATTTAGAATTGATAACGAATATAAAAACTACTGGGCTATATTTAAATGGTTAGATGTAATTAATGATGTAAAGACTGGTACTGTTAATGCAGATGAAATTATTGCCTACCAAAAACCAGGAACTGTGTTACCAATATATTCTTCCAATTTAACAGTTTATGGTTTAGATGAATATGATAATAGAAAAATTCAATGGGATTATATTGGAGCATTTCCAACCCAATTGTCTGAAATACAATGGGACTATAATAGTGAATCTGAAATTGCAGCAACCGCTACGTTTGAATTTACAAGACTAGAATCTAAATTAATTTAATCTCCGTCCTTACCGATTGCTTCAACAGGACAATTTTCCATAGCTGTCACACAATCAGCATGTTGTTCATCATTTTCTGGTTGTTTGAAGACATATGAATATCCTTCTTCTTTTTGACGAGTAAAATTATTAGGAGCTTCTTCTCTACATAGATCGCAGTCTATACAGTCTTCATCTACGTAATATTGACCAGAAACATTTTCAGGGTGTTTAGCGTCTTTATCAGCCATAAGTGTAATTACTTATCTATTAAAAATTTATCCACAGTAAATTTGAAGGAGAAAAAACCACAGGCAAACAAACTCATAAAAATAAGAATATTAAACCAAGCTTGAGATTGTAAGCTATCAGGGTTTATATTAGTATTACCTGTAGCAGCCATAAAGATACCTATAACAAAACCAGTACCAAATAAACTGGCTATAACTAACACGATAAATAATGCATATGCTTTAATATATTCTTTCATAATTTTTTAGGTTACACTAAGTACTTGGCTGCAAGCAAACAATTTAATATTACAACTCCTAATATAACGATACCCCATATAATTTTCTGTTTTTTACTCATATTAATCTAGATACGCTATTAGTATCATAAAAACAACAATCGCTACTGCTTCTTTATACGTCAAGCAGATATGATCGTTCATATTATTACTTAACCCCAAAAGTAACTCATTGCAACGTTTGTCTTATAAGAACAGTCAGGCATTTTTTTAACAATTTTTTTAAATTCTTCTTCTGTAATATTTCCTTGCCTCCAAGATTCTCCTTCAATACAACCTATCATTGAGTTAGTTCTCTCCTGAATAGACTTTACATACATAGAAGCAGCAAACATCTCATCTGGATTACCAGTATCAAACCATGCGTAATTGCTATCTAATCGAGTATGAGTTAATTCTCCGTCATTTAAGTAACTCTTATTTAAATCTGTTATTTCTAATTCCCCTCTAGCTGATGGTTTTAATGCTCTTGCTCTCTCTCCTGCAGTATCATCATAGAAGTAAATACCAGTAACTGCGTCATTACTGAGTGGAGAATCTGGCTTTTCTTCAATAGAAATTACTTTATCTGAATCATCTACTTTAATTACACCATAATCTGATGGATTAGATACTCTGTAACTTACTACTCCAGCTCCATATTTTATATTAGGTTTCTTAATACCAGTGAAAATATTATCCCCTAAAATTAAACAAACATCATCTGAACCTTGCCATTTTTCTGCTATAATAAGAGCCTCAGCAATACCCTTTGGAGTTACTTGAACCTTGAAAGTAAAATTAATACCAAGATAAGCCTTAATAGTACTAGTTTGATTAAAGAGACTACACAAGCTCGAATACGCCAAGCCGTTTGTTACAATCATTATATCAGTTATACCTAATTTTATTAAAGTAGTAAGCGGATAATAAATTGTAGGTTTATCATAAACCGGTAGTAGTTGTTTGGAAGTAGTTTTAGTACTCGGATATACTCGAGAGCCTGTACCCCCAGCTAAGATAATTCCCTTCATGTATTTATATTATAACGCCTATTTTAACAATTCAACTAATTTATTAAGCTGGAAATCAATAAATAATTGTAAAGGTATACAATATGAGTAGACGAACAATTCAATCACCAGGAGTAGAAATTAGGGAAATTGACTTATCCCAGCGTCCCGCAGCCGCACTAGGGACGAGCGTATTCATTGCAGGATTCTCAAACCAAGGGCCTACAGATGAAATTTTCAACGTTGGTACCTTTGCAGAATTCGAAGAAATTTATGGAAGCCCTACAACCGCAGCTGAGAGATATTTTTATCACTCCGCTAAGCAAGTTTTCGAGAGTGATGCAAATGTTTATGCTTCTCGGTTACCGTATGGTTCAACAGCAGGTGATTACACTTATTCTGCTCTAACTTATCCAGTTGTCGGAGCAAAAACCTCAACTGTTTCTGCCTTATCAACAAACGTGGACGCTGGTGGTCTTGTCCTAAAAACTAACAGAACTGAAACAGCTGTAGTTACATCAACTAATGTCGGTATTGAGATAATTTTAAAAGACAGTAATGATGAGTTTATTTATATTAACTACAGTGGTGGTAGTTTCACTCCGACCATTGGCTTTCAAGGAGTTAGTGCAACGGCAGCTGTCCTAGCAGCAAACACAGAATTATGGCCATTAACTGCAACAGGTAATACATTAGTGTCTGGTCAATTTTATGCCTCTCTCACCGGTTTGAGCGGTCTTAATACCGGTACTACTGATTTAAGTTCTAGTAATTATTATGTTATTGGTCAGCCTACTTTAGTAGATTTAAATAAGGATGAATATAATGCTATTAACGAAGGTCAAATTACATGGAATAAATCCGGGAATGGTGGTGCTGATGCAGGATTTACAGGTGGTTCCACAGATCTAGCGAAAGCTGGTATAGTTATTTTAAATAAATCAAGTGTAACAACTAACGAAGGGTTTGAAGGGTATTATGTCGGTATTTCTGATAACTCTCATAGTAATCCTGCGACACCATTTGACGCCGTTAAACATGTCTATACTACAACATCAGCTGACGACAAACAGCCCGCTGATTTTACAACAATTCCAAATTCGAGATTAGAATTTACCCTATCAGCCGCGGCTACACAAGATATAGATAGTACTAGTAGATCTCTTGAAGATTTATCATCATTTGAACTCGGTCCAGAATTTATTGATTCTATTAACTTAGGGATATTTAAAGTACGAAACACTCCGTTTAATAAATCATCCGTTGAGCTAACTACTTTCTTAGCAGAAAAACATACAGGATCTTTAAACTCGGCCCGGAAGATACAAAATCAAAACGGTGGTTCAAAGTTACCATTTTTCATAGGTAGTGTTGAAGATAATTCTGCTAATATTAAAATTCTAGTCAATGAGCATATTAGTGTTAGCAATACCGATACAGAGTGGACTGCTGCAGGAGGCGCTCCTAAAAAGTTTGTAAGAACGATTCACGATAATAATACTAATGCAGGTATTTTAAAGGCTCTTCGTACAGATATGACTGCTACTGGTCAAACAACTGCGCATAAAAATTATACTGGAACTCAAGGATTATTTCCATTAGGTAATTATGGTACCTCTTTGAATACAACATCTAAGAATATTGGTCAAGTTGGTACAAAATTAGATAGAATATTTAATATAGCTTCAAATATTGATTTATTTACAATTGACGTTACAGTAGAAGCTGGGTTAGGTACAATTCATGCTTTTGGTAAAGATAGTAATTATGATGATACCTCTTTCGTTAATATTGGTGATAGTACCAATTCAACTGGTTTCTATACAACTGATGCTACTATGAAAGATCCCACTGGGGTATTCGCGGGGTACAGAGATGATTATAGAACTATTTTCAATGCATTTGAGACATTTGCACGTCAAACTAGAAAAGATCATATCTTTATCGCAGATGCTCTGAGACCATTAGTTGTTCAAGGAGCTAATCAGAAGGTACTTGATGATAAAGCTAAAACATTTAGCCAACACGTCTATTGGCCGTTAAGGCATCAGTTCGGTACTGCTAATAGTAATTATGCTGCAACGTATGGTAACTGGGCAAAAGTCAATGATGGAGCTAGCGGTAAGCAAGTATGGATTCCGTTCTCTGGTGTCGTGGCTAAGATATATGCTAACAATGACGCAAACTTTGCTCCTTGGTTCGCTCCTGCTGGTTTTAATCGTGGGATTGTATCAGGAGTAAATGATATCGCAATAAGTCCAACTCAACGTCAAAGGGATCAATTATACAGGATCGCAATTAACCCTGTTACACAATTCCCTGCAGAAGGTATTGTTGTATTTGGTCAGAAGACCTTACAAAGAAAACCAACGGCATTTGATCGAGTTAATGTTCGTCGATTGTTCCTCGATTTAGAAAAAAGAACGCGGCAGACATTGAAATTCTTTGTCTTTGAACCTAATACGTTCTTAACAAGAAATAAGGTTGTTAATACATTAACACCTATATTTGAAAACTGTAAGCAAACAGAAGGTGTTTATGATTACCTTATTGTTTGTGATGACAGGAATAATCCTGCTAGTGTTATTGACCAGAACGAGTTAAGAGTAGACATCTACTTAAAACCAGTTCGCGCTGCAGAGTTTATCTTAGTTAACTTCTACGCTGTTAACACAGATGTTAATTTCGAGGAGATAGTAGGTCAATAATAATAAGTAAACACTAAATAATTATAACATCATGGCTGATATTAAACAAACAATTCAAGACTTTTATAAGGTAGCTCAAACGAGAGACTTTGCACGTGACTTTCAGTTTCGTGTATTAGACGTCTCTAACAAAGGTGTACCTGTTTTTACGGAAGACGACCTAGTGTACGCAACAACAGCAACACTTCCTGGAAAGCAAATCTCACCTAAAGAGGTTCCATATAACGGTTTTACCTTCCGTATCCCTGGTACGGTATCTTATAATAACAGTGCTGGGTTTACTATTGACTTCTATTGCGACGCTACAACTAATACTAGAGTTGCCATGGAGAACTGGATCACAGAAACATTTAATGATGAAACAACTACTGGTGATGGTGTTATTCACAACAATAGCACCATTACTTTAGTACAACTTGATACTAAGTTTGAGCCATTACGTACATATAAATTGTTTGGTGTATTTCCAGTTAACAGCGGTGATATTAGTTATTCTATGTCAGGTAGTGGAGAAGTTGCAACAACAACCATTACTATGGCTTATCAGTTCTTTAGAAGAGATAACGAATTAAACACAGCAGTCAATGCAATTGGTAAATTAGCTGGTGCAGTATTAGGTTAATTACCCTAAATACTTTAAATGAGTTTATTTGATCTATTTTTAGGCTCCTCCGGGCGCCCAAATGTTACTCTTCCTTCTCTTGAAAAAAGGAATTTAAGAGAATCTTTCTTCGAACTATTACAAGAATTCTCTACCTTTCCTGCTTCCCAAAATTTATTCTTAGTAAAGATAGATAATCTACCGCCTGCTCTTACTGATCAGAACCAAAGAGATTTAGGTATAACTCAAGGTAGTAAGCCTTTAGGTATTGATAAGTCTAAATCAGTATATGAAAGATATATATCAGGTAGGGAGTTTATGTATCTGGCAACCGAGGTTGTGTTAACTACAGAGCAATTAGCTGTAACTAATAAAGGAAAATTAATTAACGGTTTATTACCTGTAGGTCCTTTTGTTGATAATAGAGATTACCCTGACACAGGTTTAAATATTGCATTTTCTGAAACTAACGTTAGTTTTGTAGATACAATAATAAGACCATGGATTCAATTATATAGCGTACATGGTAACTTTGATGATATTGATTTGACTACAACTGTAACAATATATTTTATAGCTAAAGAAGAATTAACTAATCGAGCTACTTTTAAGTCAATATTATTTGGTTCCTCTGGTGGCTCTCCTGTTGTTCGTAAAATATATCAATACAAAGACTGTATACCATATAATATTGTTAGTGCAGATTCTGCGCAATATGCTTCTGATACTAAAATTGGTTCTATAGGTACACGATGGAGATTTTCTACGTATGACGTAATTACTCCTATAAATGGTAAGCTATAATCATGTTGCAGATCTAACTTATTTATCTGAAAATAACAGAAATAAGGAATTCCTAGATCTATTTATATCTATATGCAAATCTAATAACATATTAGATATATTAGCTTTTATTAAGGAAGAACGGTTTGTAGAAGAAAATAGTAATATAAAAATATTATATGACAACAAAGAGCTACTCATCTTCAAAGAAAATTTTATTTTAAACCTACCAGAACCAAACCCTACAACATGTACAGTAGGGGATTTTGAATTTGCATTAGATTATCCAAATATAATAGATTATACATGTAAACCAATGCATTGTATTAAGAGTATACAATATCAAAATGACATTCATTATATAAAAACTAATGATGATTTTAATTTAATACCTAAAACTTTATATGATCAATTACAACCTTATATAAATCCATATATACAAGAGTTAAATAAAACTTTAATATATGAAGTAGGCCCTGTGACTAGTGGATTTATACTAGATATTGAGTTAATAATTAAAATAATATATTTAGCTTTTGTTACTTCGTTCAAAAATATAATTGATGAGCGGTTGTTTTTAATGAAAGAATATAATTTTACGTATGAAGCTTTTGATAAAATTTCTTTCCTACAAGCTAAACAATATTTAACAAAAGGTATTAAACTAATTAATGAACGCAATAATCCAGAAACTCAGTGAGTTAAGTAAATTAAATTTTACTTTACCTATTAGTAATCAGTCTGTTGAAATCAGTAAGATTAACTTAGAACTACAATCTAAGTTTGAAGATTTTGCGAGGAGCGTAGATAATCAACTAACAGCTAGTACGAAATATCTACAGTTTATTAATAACCATATACGGAGAGAAGCAAAAGGAAATATCGGGTATTTAGATAAACTATATATATTACAACAATGGTTTAATGACGTAAAGCCTGATGAACAAGTAGAGTGCGAAATTACTGACATTCAAATACCAGATTACACTCTTACTATAGAAGGAGCTGACTTTATATTTAAATTTGAACTACCAGAGATAGCGAAAGAATTAGCATATTTAAAATATATTATTGAAACAAAAAAAGACGAAATGAAGTCTGTTGATGCCTTATTTTATTTTATTTTTAGATTTGTACATACAATTGAAGTAGATACCGATGAGTTGAAAGCAGAAGATATTGAAACTGCTGAGACTTTATACAGGTATTTGAGTATGAATAAGATAACATCTATCACTAATCACATAGATAAAGCTCTAGAACCAATACAACCTGTAAGAAACTTCGAAGTAGATCCACGTGTATTCTTTGCCTAATAATTAAATAATTATATGGCAGAGTTAACTGCAGAACAACTCAAGGCTTTAATGGGTAACCAAGCGAGCCTTGAGGCTAATAGATCTCAGATGGAAGAATTCCGTCAACAAGATATACCCGCGATTATTCACAGGTTAGGGGATATCAGCACGAATATTCGGGAGCTTCTAAAAACAAATCTGTCCATCGCGGTAATCGGGTCAAAAGAAAAAGGAAAAACAACTGATGGTACAGCGCAAGCCCAAATTGGTGAGAACCCATTAGACAGTATATCATCTCATTTAAAAGATATAAAAGATTTCCTTGTGGAAACGTTTAAGAAGGGCCCTGAGAGTAATTTTAAAGATAAAATATCAACACCTCCAGGTACAAAGGATTCAGTAACAGAAAAGCTAGGAGAATCAATGGACTCTGGTTCAAAAACAGCGATGGGTTGGTTAGGTGGATTGTTTGCAGTAGGTGCTCTTGGTGAGCTTAGTAAAGTATTAGGTATAGGAGCCGCTGGTGGTACTGCTGGTTTACTAGCTAAAGTTGCCGGTAAGATATTTAAGTTTACTGGCCCAGTACTGAGGAGGATACCAATTCTTGGTTCTCTATTTTCATTTTACGAAGCATACAAAAAGATTAAGGCTGGTGGTATTGATAATACTATATTTGGTTTGATGGATTTAGCTGCTGGTTTTGCTTATGCGGTACCTGGTCTTGGAACTGGTATTGGTATTGGTATAGACGTATTACAATACTTCCTCAAAAACAAAGCTGATGAATTTAAAAAAGAAAGTGGAGATACAAGTTTCTTTGGAAGTATGTATGAGAAATTGATCGATTATTTATCTGAAACTCCTATGATTAAATGGATGGCAGAGCTAGGAACTAAATTCTCTGCTATTTGGGATAACCCAAGTTTGGAAACACTTGGAGCTTTTGCAGGTCACTTAGCATATGGACCTCTTATGCCGCTTATAACTGCATTGTCTATGCTGAACGATGCAAGTTCAGTTTTAGGTCTTACAGATAAAAGTGGTAACCCTCAAAAACTTTTTGGATGGTTATATAATAAAGTAGAGGATTATATAATTACCCCTGTTAAAGATATGTTTACTTCAGTATTTGATTTTATAAAAAATACAATTAACACTGTACAAGATAACATAGCAGATATGATATTATCAATAGTAGACAATTTACCAGAAACTTTTGGTATAAGGGAAAAGATAAAATCCTCTCTTGGGTTAACAACTGATCCAGACCCTGGTGGAGAAAAGAATAAATTAAGAAACGATATTAAAAAGAAATTATCAGATGTCTATAAGGGAGATAGAGAAGCAATGCTAAGAGCAGAGCAAAAAGCTGACACGGGTGATTTACCTGCATTAAAACAGCAGCTTAAAGAAATGGACAATCAGTTATTAAAAGATGCTACTCCTATAAATCAGCCAGAAAAATTACCAACGTTAGAACAGATAGATAAAGAAATAATAAACAAGGCATTTGGTCTCGCACCAAATCAAAGCACTGTAAACCAAACTCAAGTAAATACATACGTTGCACCATCCGCACCTTCTCGTAGATACAGGAGACGTTAACATTAAGATATTAATAAATGAATAAATTATTTAAATTTGTAAGAGATGAACAATCTCAAATAGGGATAGGAGGAGACGATGTTGACCGAACATTCGGAGTTGCAGCAGCCGCAGCGTCAGCAACTGTTGAGGGTAAAAGTGATCGACTAGTACCAGATGGTGGTAAAGTAATAGATGTAGTAAAGAATTTTAAGTGGACAAAAACTAAAAGAAATAGTGTTGGTAGAGAAAATACCCCTACTTTAGAATTACAAGAGTTTCAAGTTGCTCTACCAGCTTTTTATAGTAATTTAAATGTAGCAAAACAAATAGCTGATTCTGCAGGTAAAGGAATAGGTGGATTGTTAGATCAAATAACTAAAATAGCAGGTGAAGGAGAGAGTGTAACAACTGTAGTTAAAGATGCAGGGAGTAAGGTTAGTTCTACAGCTCAAGGTACCATAGATAAGGCTCGAGCACAATTTGGTGTTGAAACGATGAAAATGCCACAGTATCTTAAATCTTATGAAGAACTATACGGTGTAAAAAGAACTAATTTTATTTACAAATTACCATATTTAGAAGACAAATATAAAAGTATATCAAACAACTGGCAAATGGGTGGTGGTACTCTTTCTACAGCAATAACAGATGGTGTTTCTTCATTAACAAATTTACTTGGTAGTTTAGCAGCTCCTGGAGTAGGTATTGATTTTTCTAAATCGTTTAATTACGATAATTCTGGACCTGAGCATACCATGTCATTTTTTCTAGATAATACAAGAGACTCTGAATATGGTAATAATATGTACGAGATGAACTATCGTTTAATTTTCTTATTGTTATATCAAAATATGCCTAATAAATTAAATCGAGTTGCTTTAACTCCACCTGTAATTTATAGAGCTAAATTACCAGGGGTGTTTAGTTATAGATATAGTTTTTTGAGTAGTTTAGCAGTAAACATGATAGGTACTCGTAAAAATAAAACAATCTCCGGTTTTATTAATACAGAGAACAATAAGAGTGTTCAAGCAGTTATACCCGAAGGTTATGAAGTAACCCTTACTTTAAAGAGCTTAGTACCAGAAACCCAAAACTTATATTTTGATGCAGTAAATAACCCTGTATTTTCAACCCAAGTATAATTATGATTACAGACTTAGAACAATATCAAAATCAAATAAAAGATTTACCTAATTTAGAAGATGTAAGATATGAAAATATTTTTAAAGTTGCGAAGTCAGACAAATTCTTCTTCTATAATATTACAAAAAAGATATCTATACCAGATGATTTACAGTCAGATGTTTATTATGAATTAAGAATTAACAGCAAAAAACCATGGACAACTTTATCGAATGATGTATATGGTACTCAAGATTTATGGTGGTTGATTTGTTTAGTAAATAATGTCTTTAACCCTATAGGTAACCCTGAATTAGGAGCTGTATATAAAATAATAAGACCCGATTTTGTTAACCCTATTTTAGCAGAAATAAAAAGACTTACTAATGGCTAATATACCTCAAGCAAAAATGAAAGCAGCAACTGACTTTCCTTTTGTATCTATTAATGCAAATGGTACAGAATATGAAGTTACAGTTTTTCTGTTTAATAGTAGAGGAGAAGCTAGGTATATAGACTCTACTTCTTTATTTCAAATAGTACTAGAAACAAACCACGATACTCCTTTCCTATTAGGGAGCGTGTCAATAAACGATGAGCAAAATTCAACCACTATTAACAAAGTAGATTTTGGCCCTAACGCCGCAGCTTTGTCTGAGATAAACAGCTACGGAGATGGAGAAGAATTTATAAAAATATTAATTAAATCTAATAATCAAAAAATATTAGAAAAAATATTTATTATAACTAACAGTGAAAAAACAGTACAAGATAATAATAAACTTACTGTGTATTTTTTTATAGATGTAGTTTATTCTCATTTTGCCAATAAGAGAAAAATATGGACTACAGATTTATTAAATGAAAAATTACAACAAAAAGTTATAATTAATACAGGGCGAGATAAAGTAAACTCTGGTAGAGCTCTTAAAGATGTTCTTACATACTTTTCTGATGACCCTAATATTATAGATGAGAAAAATTGGGATGATGGTATAGGTACTGTTTATTATTCTTTACCAGCTGGTGAACCAGCTCTTACTGCTATAGAAGAAATAATGAAAACATATGTTTCATCAGACGAAAGCGGAGGAGTACTTACATATTATAACGGACAATTTCAACTACAATCTATAAGAAGTAAAACAAATAAAATTTTTAAAAGTACTAATAAACATCCAGGTATACCTCAAACAATACTAGGTGATAACTTTGCAGGAGGTTTTAAGGTGTCTTCAGGAGATAATAGAGTAAGTTATACAAATAAAGAAGCAAGCTCTATATTAGGTAATTATTACTCTTATATACCTATAGATATTAATGAGATACTATTTACAGATGTTAACTTCAACGCTACATTAGAAGAGCTAGACAAAAAAGAAATAATACAATTTGACGCTGAAGCAAAACAAATTACAATTCATAGCGACCAAGGCACAATACCTGCTGTACAAGCCAGAAGTGGTGTTGAGTCTTTACCAGATGGAGAAAATATTCAATTAAATATTGATGAAAATAAAAAATTCAATAATACTAAAACTAAAATTTTCACAATGGCGGATGAAAGTACAACAAGGTATCATGGGACTATCCAATTACAAAAACAATTACTAAATAGTTTAACTAAAGCTAATTTTAGTTGTTTTGGAGATATTAATATAGCGGCAAACAAGTTTATTTATATGACATTAGATTTAAATACTAGAAATAAATTTGCTAATAAAATACCAGGGTTTTGGTATGTAACTAAAAACCTTACAACTATAAGTGCAAGTCAATTTTCAAGTGCAATAGAATGTGTGAAATTAGATAAACCGAAATGAGCGCAATACCATCTAAAACAGGAGTACCAGATATTGTTAATAGTAAATTAACAAATACAGTAGATTTTCATATTGCCTCAACAAACTTTAACTCTATATTAAGATCATATATTAACTTTCTAGCTCTTAGTAAGTACTATGACAGTTTAAAATATGAAGCTGACCCGATTACAGCTGAAGCAACGTTCTGGGAACAATTAGCAAACTCTAATATAAATTTACAAACCTTCGCTAAGAACCCTAAAGCTACAAAATATCTATCTCGGCTACAGTTAGAATTAAACGATGGAGAGTTTTTAAAGTTAACTGAAAATGGTGACCCGTTAGTTTATATAAGTGCAGCTGGTAACTTAATAGCAGAAACAACTGAAGGTAGAGAGATACCTCTTACTAAAGATGATACTGATAAAGTAAATGAACAGTTATCTGAGATAAAGACTTCTTTTGATATCGCTAGCGAAGATCAAAATGGAGAATTTATAGCATGGTGGTTAGATAAGTATCGTAAGTCTCATAATAAAGTTAAAGAAGTATTACAAACAAAACTTAATATTGAAGATACAATTCTACAAGAAATATCTGAAAGCATAGGTTTTATCTCTTATCAATATCTCACCCCTCAAGGAAGATATATGCATTATGCAGATGAAGATTCAGACCCAACTCCTTACCCATTTAATAGTATTATAGATGACAAATTGGAATTAGATACTCGAAAAAATATCTTAGGTTTAAGTCGGAGAACTGAATCAATTTTCAAAAGAAATATACAACAAGTAATTAATACTACAGATCTTGGAGATTCGGCTCATAAAGAAAACTTAGTAACTGATCATTTTTACTACAAACGATTAAAAGAAAATCAGTCTGAAATAAGCGAAGTTATAAGCGTTACGTTAGGCGGGGCATTTAACTTACTAGGTTGGCTAACTACAAATAAAGTAAGTAACAAACAAAAGACTGTACCTGGAGTATTTGAGTTAGTTGTAGAAAATTCAAAAGAAGAAGTAGACTTACTTTTAAATAAGATTCAAACTCTTAAACGTCCGTTTAGTATGGATATACTTAGTTAAGTTTTTCTGGATCATTAACTTCTGCATCAACATTTATAACAGATTTATCATTTATAAGTTTAGCCATAATTTCTTCCCTACTCATAGTTAACGCATGACTTTGATCTGCAGTTTGAAGTTCTCTCCTAGATTCAATATCCATTTTCTTTGATGCAATAGTAGTATTAGACTTTTTATCTTGTATAACAATTTTGTTTAATGTTTCTATAGCTCCAGAAGATGCTTTAATTAACTCCGCAAGGGATGATATATTTTCTGCTTCTGGCATATGATGAACCACTTCTTTCATATTGTCGATTAACTCTAGACTATCTTGAATTAACTTCGAAGATTTTTTAATAACAAACTCCTCTACATCTTCTTTATTCAATTCTGGATGATCTTGAGCAGCTCGTTCTAACATTTTACTATCTGCAGGTATAGACTTAAGTTGCGAAATTAAATCATCCGGGTTAATATCATCCATAAAAATATTTACTTGAAAAATCTCTATTATATACTATATTTTATGTATGAGTTCAAAAGAACAGCTTAGTATGAAGTTTGTAAAGACCCACACTGACGCAAAACTCCCGGAACGAGCCCATGATAGTGATTCAGGATATGATCTATATAGTGTATCAGAAGTTATTGTTCCTGGGGATGGGTCAGTTGTAGTTCCTGTTGGTTTAACTCTTGGTTATTTGACTCCAGGTTGGTGGTTCCGTGTTGAACCTAGAAGTGGTTTAGGGTTCAAACATAACTTACAACCTCACTTAGGAATCATTGATAATGGTTATAGAGGAGATCTAGGAGTAAAGTTATATAACTTCAGTAATGTTAATATTACTTTAAATAAAGGTACAAAAATTGCACAATTGGTTTTATATCCTCATATAACAGCTGAAGTAAGTTTTATTGATGAAGTCGTTGAAGCTGATCGAGGGGATGCTGGTTTCGGTTCTACTGATTATAAATCAGATATGGATACTGATAAAATGTCAATTTATGATAATTTTAAAGAATACCCGTCTGCATGAACGTATCTGATATATGGTGTGAGAAGTACAGACCAAGTACTTTAGAAGAAATAGTACTCAATCCAAGTACTCGTAATTACTTTAATAAAGTACGAGAGGATAAGAACATACCTAATGTTATGTTCGTTGGAAGACCTGGTATTGGTAAAACTTCTTTAGCAAAGATTATAGTATCTGATGTTCTCAATTGCCAGTATCTCTACATCAATGCGTCGGATGAGAACGGAATAGATACTATACGTACAAAAGTTCTAAACTTCGCGCAGACAAAGAGTCTCTTTGGGAGCATTAAGGTTATAATACTTGATGAGTGCGATGGTTTGTCTATTGATGCTCAAAAAGCTCTCCGTAATTCTATAGAAGAGTATCACGACTTAACTCGATTTGTACTTACAGCTAACTATAAACATAAGATTATTCCAGCTCTTCAGAGTAGATGTCAACTATTTGATCTCAATCATGATAAAAACGAGTATATTACTAAGTTGATATCAATTGTTAAAGCTGAAGAAGTAAAGATTAATAAAGAAGATTTCACTAATATTGTTAATAGTTGTTATCCAGATTTTAGAAGAGGTATTAACGCTCTACAAAAGTATGCTTTATCAGGAGGAAAAGAAGGTATATTTGGAGATATATCTGAACTTTTCGATGGTTTAATAGATCTTCTACGAAATAAAAAATATACAGCTATAAGAAAGTTTATTATCGAGAATGAAACTGTCTTTAATAACGATTATGATGTTTTATTTAAAAAGTTATTTGATTATATATTTGAATCTTCTATAGATGTAGACAAAAAGAAAGACTGTCTTTTAACAGTCTCTAGATATTTTTATCAGAATAGTCAATGTATTGATCAGGAGATCAACTTCTATTCTTGTATCCTTGAATTAAGCGTTTAAATACTTCGCAGTAGTTAACTTATAATCTCCGTTAGGTACTTTAGTTGGTTGACCAACATCAGTAGCTACGTCTTCTACTTCTTCTGGCTTCAATGTAGTAGGATCTTTTTGATCATTAGTTGGATCTTTTTGAGTACCACGAGCATCTGCAGAAGATATATCAAACTCTAATAGTTCTAAGGGAATAGTTAAGTTATTTTGATATAAACCAGGAGCATATTCTACTGCAATATCTGCTAATTGAGCTTGAGAATCTGTTGTACCAGTCTCATATACAGCTTTTTTAATAGTAGATAACATAAGAGGTTTACCTTGCTCTGATAAAGTTTTTACCTCTTGTATATAGTTTTGTCTAGCTTCATCAAGAGATTTATACCAATCTGAAGATTCGCAGTTGCCTTTGATCTTAACATAATCACCAGCGATAGGCCCGGATTTTACAAATCGACCAATTTGTTGTTCAAATATAGTATCGAATTTACTCATTTAAATTATTTATTCTATTAAGCCTTTTAAAATTAAATAATTATACATGGCTCTTAAATTAGATATCCTAAAAGATGTAAAGAATAGGGATAGTTACCGTAATTATTCTTATGCAGACTTACATTTAGATATAGAACTTAATAGTTTTCTCTCTGATAAAACTGTTGGGGCAGAGAAAAATAAGCAAGATTTGAAATTAAGTTATGATGAATCCGCTATTTACAACTCTATAAGAAACACTTTTAATACTAAAAAAGGACAAAAAATACTAAACCCTAATTTTGGATTAGATCTAGAACAGTATTTGTTTGAGAATATATCAAAAGATAATGGAGATTTAATAGGTACTACAATTTATGAAGAGTTAGCGTTGTATGAGCCTCGAGTTATAGTGAATAGTGTAGATATAATTGCACGACCTGATCAAAACGAATATAAAATTAGTATATCTATCACAATACCATCATTAAATAATAAAAAAGGGACTGCTAACGGATTACTAACAGCAACAGGGTTTACGTACACATAAAAATGGCAAAATATACACAATTCGATTTACCGACAGATGCATATGCAAGCTTTGATGCCCAAAGCTTGCGCGATCTAATCATATCTAGAATTAATAAAGACACGAACATTAATTTTACAGATCAAAATTTCGAAGGTAGTAACATCTCTGCTCTTATAGATATTATTTCCTACTCATACCATACTTTATTATTCTACTTAAATCAAACTAGTTCAGAGAGTAATTTTAATGATGCAGAGTTGTATGAAAATATAAACCGTATAGTAAAACTTATTGATTATAAACCTGTAGGTAAGCAGTCAAGTGTGTTACCCGTAAACATAAAAGGTACCTCTGATTTGTCTGCTGGTTATTATACAATACCTAAATTTACATTCGCAAGCTCTGGTGGTAAGACATTTACATTTACTAATGATCTCACGTTTGAAAAAATAACATCTGAAACTGAAACTATAACAGCAACTGGTAACCAATTATTATATGAAGGTACAGTAGAAGAATATCCAGTTATTAATCCTATCGGTGAAAAATTTGAAACAATAAATCTTCTCCCAGGAGGGGATGTAATAATTGATCACTTTAATATATTTGCTTACGTAAAAGAAACAAACGAAGATGATAAGTGGTATGAATGGAAAAGAGTTCCAAGTATATTTTTAGCAAATGCAAATGAAAGAGTTTTTGAAATCCGATATAATGAAAATAAAAACTATGAATTTAAATTTGGTAATAGTGTAAATGGTAAAAAGTTAAATGACGGGGATCAAGTTGCTATCTATTATATTAAATCAACTGGGGAGTCTGGTAAGGTAACTAAAAACACTTTTGTAGATAGTGGAATTAATATTTTTAATACATCTCAATATGACACCATATGGGCTGATATAAAAGATACATCCTTAAATTATCTTGCTATCGAAACTGCTCCGAATGTTAATATTAATAATACTGAAGACAGTACAAACTTTGGAGAAGAAGAAAAGGTATCAGAAATAAAACAAAACGCACCTCGATTTTTTAGTTCAGAATACAAACTAACTACGAAAGGAGATTATAAAAGTTTTATACAACGAAACTATAAAAACTTAATTTACGATGTAACTGTACAAAATAATAGTGATTATACTAATGATTATTTAAAATATGTTAATGAAGAGTTAGGTCTAACAGATTATACATTAGATACAAACGCCCTTTTTAATCAATTTTATTTTGCTGATAGCGCAGACGCAAACAACATATATCTAACTATTGTACCGAATTTGCGTAAAAATAAAACAGTAGTCACTCGTTCTAATTATCTTTCTAATTCTCTAAAAGAAAAAATACGGAGTGAGATTGAAGATTATAAATTACTTAACAGCGAAATTGCTTTCATTGATCCAGTATACTTAAACTTAGATTTATCTTTGTCATTCTCTGGTGAGATAAATAAAACATCTTATAAAGATTACACATGCCTAGAAATAAGCAGAAGTTCCCGTTCTCTAATAAACGAAGAAGATTTAAAAACAAAAGTATTTAATACTATAACAAACTATATTAATTCTATAAAGCTTGGAGGCTTAATAGATGTGAGGTTTTTAAATAACGAACTTGAAAAAATTAAAGGTATTGAAAAAATAGAAACAATAAGAACTGATGTAGAAAACCTCGGCGTTCCTGGTCTTTCTTTATGCATTTTTAATCCAATATATAATGGGAGGGATATTAAAAGTATCGATACTAGATATCAGTTAAAACCATATCAAATACCTTATATTGAAAATTCCACTTTATTTAAAAATAAAATTAAAGTTAAACCCTTAACTAGTAACAATAGAGTCGTTGAATATTAATGTCTGAACCAATAACTAACACTCCAGATAGTATACCAGTACCAGTAACAGTTACTGTTGATACATCAGTTTCTGTACCTCCATTGGTTGAGAATGTGCACTTATTATCTGCTTCCCAAGCTGGTTTTACTAATATATCTAATTTTACTTTTACTGCAGATTTAACTGGTACAGTTTATAGTATTATAGATAATTTTGAACCTAAAATATCTAATACTAAAGCGGTATGGGATTTTGGAGATGGTTATACTCTTAGTGCTGCTAATAGTACTACAACTACCCATAGATATAGAGTACCAGGTATATATAAAGTGTCAATGTATTTCTTCAATGAAGAAGGAAACACCCATCTTAATACAGTTACTAAGTCAGTATCAGTTTATAATTATGTACCAACAAATGTAGCTATTAGTAATAATTTTGTTGCTTCTGTTTCAGCTGCGCAATTCCCAGCCGGAACAAAAAACAATTCGTTTAATGCTGGTGTTTCTGCTTCATGGCAAGATATACCAGAGGATGGCAAATTTACTTTGTATCTCACAGCGAGCGGTAGTAAAGCTAAACCATATGATACTAAAAGTAAATATGCTCACTTAGTACCGTATAATGCTTTTTACAATCCACAAGATGGTAATCTGATTAATAGTGTGGAAGGTTTAAATTTTAAATTAAACAATCAGTATTATGTAGTCAATCCTTCTACTAATAAAATAGAACCAATTTTAGAAGATAAAGTAGAAGAGTTTACTGCAGTTGGAATGACTCCTTATTTGTTAGGAGCTACAGTTAGTACGTTCCAAGGTTATGATAATACATCTACAAATTCAGCTGGAGTTACATCAATGCGACCAGGGAAGCCATATTCTGTATCCGCCCATGATATACCAGCATTTATATATTATGATGATATACCTAATATCGACCCGGGAGTGAGATTATTGTTTAAGCTTGATACAAGTAAACATAAAGTAAGAAATTTTTATGTAGATGGTATCGATTCAGATATTAACAGTAGTGGGTTAACTTTTTTAGAAACAAATCAAGTAGGAGCATTTGTAGGTAATACAACTACAGAGATTGGTTACCCGATAAAAATATCTAAACCAACTACTACGAGACTCTCTTTCACATCTACAGGTATGAAAGAAATGTCTGGTATACAATATAAAAGACAAGGAGATAAATTTCAATTGTTTATAGCACTAGCAGATAGGGAGTTAAATATTGCTAAATATTATCCTCAATATTTATGGTCTTCAAGTCAAAATCCTGCTCAAGATAATCAATTTTACTTAGAATGGACTGATGGTACTACAACAACAACTTCTAACATAAGTAGTATTAGTACAAATAAGTTTCCGTACGATACTTCTACAGGTAAAACAAATTTAAGTAGTTTTCTATATACTAATATAAATCCATTAAGTGCCGGAACATGGACATTAAATGTTACTGGAAGAATAGATTCTTTTACATCAGCAATTGGAGTTTCCGGGTATAACGCCATAATTGATTACGATGGTTCAGGTCCTTTAGGTCCGGTTTCATTAACTGCCTCCGGGGGTAATATTATAGAAGGGTCATATACGTTTACAGTCTTACCTTCTACAAATGATGTGGAAATTTATAAAATAAATGAGGATATAGATTATTCTCAAACAATAAAAGGTTACAGATTCCAATCATTTTTACATGAGTATGATAATTTATTTGACGGTATATTTACTTCGTTTGTTGGTGAAGCGAGCTCAAGTCCTACTGTTTTTGGTAAAACGGTTTTTGAAAAGATAGCAAACTTTGTTGCAAATAATAACGATGTAGATTATTGTAATCTAGATAACTTACAATCCTTCTATGATTTCTTCAATGAAGATATAGATATTGTATTACCGACCCCACCACCAGAGCTGAAGCGATTGTATGATTTGTTTAGTATAAAAATAACAAAATTATTAGGAGGATATGAACAAAATAATGAGCGATTAACTACAGACTTTTATACTAATTCTGCTAATGGACGGAACGTAGACTTTAATAATAAAATAGATACTTCCACTTATACGGTTACTGCCTATACTAATATTGTAGCAAGACAAAAATTTAACAATGAGTTTGTTTTAATTAAACCTCAAAAAATTGCTAGCTTATCTTTCCAAACAGCAAATGAGCTTTGGGACTTAACTACAACGAATTTAAATTTCGCGACTACAACTGGCTGGCAAGCTACTGTATCAGATCAAATAAACGAAACTGGTAGCTCTCCAATAAGTGGTTGGGTACTTACTGGTTCTGTTGCAGGACATAACCCATATACTGGTACCCCAGCCACAAATAATTTATTTCAAGCTATAAACGCTAAATCAAATTCTAGCTATAAGGTTACTGTAACTGTCGCAAGCTGTACAGCCGGTACATTAAGAGTAATAATAGGGCAACATAGTAACGGGGTTGCATTACCTCAAACAGGAGGGGTTACTAATAATGGAACTCATTCTGTAACGATAACAAACACAGGAATTTATGATACCCTTTCATTGGAAGTAAGTCAAGACTTCAACGGTAATATAGATAACATTATTATACAAGAATTAATTTCAAATCAATATCCTCTTTCAGCTTATAATAAATATAGTAACTGGGGTTGGTCGTTAGATACTTCTGTATCAGGTGCTAGTGGTTTAGATAGTTTTTATGACTTTTATCCTTATACGACATATGACACTACATCGGCAGATGAAAATATAAAAAACAGTATTGTAGATTTTAATAATACATATACGTCTATAACTCGTGGAAATTCTTCCCTGAGCGCTAATTGGGATAATACAGGTGGCATTGTATATAAAAATGTGGATTATCAAATCCGGAAAGGACTTAATATATGACGATAGATTTAAATACAACTAACCCATTATCTTTTATTGAATGGAAAGCTTATTATGAAGATGTTTCTAGCGCTACTGAGCTACCTGTAATTTACAATAACTATCTTATTGAGTGGAAAAACCAAAAAGAGACAAATACTAATTATAATAACGATTATACTAAAAACATTTACATACAATTTTTAAAGAATTTAAATTTATCAACTTTAGATACTAATGTACAGCGGTTTCTCGAGAGAATAGATACCGATGATGTATATGAACTAGAATTATCAGTTCACTATTTTATTGAAATAATACAAAACCAATTAACTAATGTTCGAGATTTAAGAGAAGAGGTTAAGTTTTCTACATCAAAAAATAAACTTAAAACTTCAAAAGCAGGTATACAAAAATATTTAAAAAATTATATAGCTAGATTACTTAGTAGTAAGGAATTTGTAAAAGAAAATACTAACACCGCTATAGAAGATATTAACATACAAAAAATAGCGAACAATATAGAAATAAATTTAAAGAGTTATGTTTCTGATGAGTTTTTGTATAACATCCACACAATAGACAAAGATTTAATTTTAAGTGTTACCCGCAAGGTACTTAACGAAGTACCTAATGTTTTACAGGCAATATCAATAAACAAAGATGGTAAGAAACTAAAAATAGAAACCAACAATATATCAACTCCAGAAAGTATATTGAGCATTAATCAACCGTTTACAAATTTTGAAAGGTTACCTGGTAGGTACTTTAGAGGAGAAGAAAAAACATTAAAAAATTTAAAATTTACGTACGAAAAGGGATTAATAGAAAAATATTTAGCAAATGATTTATATCATGTATCTGGTAATAAACAATCTGCAAAAGTAGAACAGCTGTTTAATAATACTAACCCTACAAATAGTTTAAATCAAAGATATAATCCGAATTTATACAACAAACCTGTTAACATAAAAAGTACAGAAATTTACCCGTATCAATTATCCTTTAAAAATACTGGAACAACTAATTTTTATTCTTATGGGTTAACATTTAATATAGATTTATCTGCGTTCAATGGAACAGATTATGTAGTTCCCAACCCTAATAAATATGAACCTGGTATTAAATGTGTTGGTTATATTAAAAATAGCAATACTGGAGAGATTCTTCGTAATATAAAAATAAAACAAAGAACTCCGCTTATTTTTAAAGCAAAAACAAACGAATACAAAAACAATGATCAAAGTGCTTCTATAGGTTTTTACAATAATAAAATATTACGAAATTATGGATATCAAAGTCAAGAAAATAGCTTAGAGTACTCTTCTACAGGTATTAACAAAAGAGAAGATAATATTAGTTTCTGGGAAGATGAAATTGGTCATATAGATTGGAAGAATACTGACACATACCCAATAAGCGTTTTAAACATATATCCTGAATCTCAAAGACTTACGGATTTGTTGATAACTAACAAGACTGGCATCAAATTACGGAGTGACATATATGGTAATGAGTTTTATTTTATAAAGCCGGTATACCCAAAGAGATACGCAGGAACCACATATATAAGCAGTACATCAGATTCAAGTACCTCAACTAGTTGTATAACAGCTGCAGAATATTATGATGGTTTGTTTTTTGAACCTTTACTGTCTGCAATATCTGCAGCTGAGTATATAGCTACAGGAACTTTGTATTCTAGTGTTACTGGTATGTATGATGAGTTTATAGTTAATGATTCTACATTATGTGATGTCGCAGGTACAGCAGAATCAGCAACATTCTTAGCTCCTCTAACAGACTTTTCGTGTTCTGATTTGCATAGTCAAGCTTTGTCTTGTGGTTCAGTTTCTGCAGTGTCTGCTGTTGATGGTGGGCCATTTGCTGGACACCCTGGAGTGGGTAGTGAACTAGTAACTCATTATTTTACGGAAACTACAATACCATATTTAACAATTGATACTTCCGCTATATATACAAACTCTACTACTACATATGAAGCGTCAGCAACTAACGATCCAACAACAACCACTGTAAAATTGTTTGATCAACAGTTTATCAGCGCCGGTGAAGTATTTGTTAGAAATATACATACTCAAACGGTAGATCCACTTTCAACAGCCTTTGCAACAGTGTTTAATAAACACACAACAGGTCTTACTAAAGCTAATATACTTACAACAAGTAATATATTAGATTTTGATATTATCGAAAATACAATTTATGTGCAAACGTCAGCAGAGACAGTAACAGAATTATATGATTTTGTAGATGGTACATTTAAAAATAAAGCTAGTTCGAAATCCATAATAACGTAGTAAATAATTTATATGTTCAGTACTAAACAATCAGACGTATTTTACAACGACGAAACAAAAGAAATGTTTGTTTGTACTGTGAGCTCTCTCTCTGCTGATAGATGTGATGGTACCTCAGAAATTGTATATGGAGCTGTTCCTTTAATATACAAAATAGATAAAAACACTAATTATAAAAGTAGAGTATATCCTAAAGACTTGACATCATTTAGTTTGAGTTCTAATTCTGATCTATTTGCAGTAACCCCAACTTGCCCTGAAGGTACAAATTTTGATTCCATAACAAAACCTCTTATTAATTATAATAAAACTACATCAAGATATTCAGTAACATTCTTAGGAAGATATACTTCTGACTCAGACGGTCTTGGTCTTAATAATTTTATATTTGAAGATGTAAATTCATATTTCCATTTACTTGATTCAAAAATTTATATCCCCAAAGATAAATTTACTGATGATCAATTTACATTTGAATCTGGTCATTTAAATTCTGATTTATATATTGTAGGTAATACTGTTCGGAATGGTAAACCATCATGGTTCAACCCTAGTACCGGAGCTGAGATAGAAAGATCTCCTGACTACTCAATCGGACCTATGCACGTACAATCTACAAGTAGTTTAGGTTTTAATTTAGTACTTGACCAAACAAACACTACTATAGACGCCATTACAGGAGATAAATTTTACCCAATGTTGTACAGTGGAGGATTTATAACATATAATCCAAAATACGTTGCATTTGATCCAGAGTATACAATACGGGTAGATTTTAGAGCAAGATCGTTTAATGTACCAAGTCCAACTGCATATGGTGGAACTCAATCTGTAGGCGTTAGCGCTACGAGATGGGTACAACAATGGGCCCCTGCAGGAGCAGGAGAAGGGTTCTGTCTTTCGTTCTTTAGAAACCCAGAAAGAAATTCGTTTGTAATTCCTAATGGTATAGGTTCTACTCTAGGTTATGCTATAGCAGATTTTAGCCCTAATGAGGTAGCTGGTACAGCGCATTCGACAGTTGGATTGTTCAAGCGAAAGAATTGGAACCCAAATACTGGGTATACGGGTAGCCTTCCCTCCGGGGCAACTATTGATATGGGGATTGGTAATGTAGGTCAGCAAGGAGAAGGTTCTCCTGCAGATAGTTTCCTAGGGGTTGGTTTTGATATTGGTGGTAACTTTGCATATACATCAGAAGATAAAACTGGATGGTATGACGGTACTACTGCTACAATTTCTCCATGCTCGGTAGGTATAAGAGGTAGTAAGTTTTACGATACTCAGATACTCACATCTGTAGACATGAGCGCTACAGCAGGTGCAGCAGTACCAATGCATACTTCTGCAATGTCAGCTCAGTTTGTAGATTATAGAGTTGATTTGACTAATAGAGGTACGAAAGTAACAATTTACAATAAACTTACTAGTGAAACAGATTATAATACAATATTAGAATTAAGGCTGAATGCCGAAGTTGGAGTAAGTAATACTACAGGAGAAAAATATAACGCATGGAGAGGTTTTCAAAATAACCAACAAATAAAAAATGAAGAATTACCTCCTCTGAATGTAGGTTTATCTTTTACTACAAGTGATAAAGCTAGTCAATTTGAACTCCATAAGTTCGAAGTTACAGGAGTTAAAGTACATAACCCATGGGCTAGTGTTCTTCCAAAACTTAGAGAAGAAACAGTAACTGAAAAAATAGATTATTTACAAGAGTCTTCAAAAAATTTACGCAAGAAATTAATTAATGTTGATATTGGAGATACTAATGAGTATAAAGCTGGAACAAGCACAGTAGATATAGAAATGGTGATTCCTGCAAAATCGAGAATAGCGAAAGCGGTCTCTGAAATATCAGACCCTGAAATCACATTATGTGATGATAATAATCCAGAAATAATTGAACAGGATGTAGATATAAGGATTACAAAACTAAACCCTAATCAAATTGATAAAACAATTGAAGTCGCTGAACTTGGAGGTAACCTTAAAATCCCAGGCTCAGTAACGGCTATTAAAAAGGATGGAAGAAATATTACAGGAGATACAATAACAGTACCGGAACCGATTATTATTAATCCACCAGTTAATCTTATTACAGAATTAACTGCTCACTGTCGTTCAAGATTTGATAAGAACATTTTCGATCGTGAAAGTGATATACCAGCTTTTGTGTGGTTGAGAAGTAATAAAATAACAATTAATAATAAAGATTATTATCTCTTTATAGATAGTCTTGTATATCATGGTACGGGTACAAAATCAAACCAAGGGTGGAAAAAAGATAAAAGTACATCAACTATTTTATTCAAGCCTGAGAATAGAAAAAAAATAGAGAATAGATTTATACAATTAGTAACTACTCCGGGCGTTGAGTACAAGAAATACTGGGAAATACAACAAAACATGGGTGGGATAGGAATAACCCGGGGCTGGAAAAACACGGGAGGTAAATACGGTACCGACATAGATTTAACAAAATTTTATACTAAAGATGTAGATAATTGGGATTTTGCTCCGTTAGGGGATGAGTTGGATAGGCACGGGGTCGACGAGAAGAGATTAAAGGAGTTGGGAACCACTTTCTTCGGTACTCCAAAAGGCATAACATGTATTGAGATTGAATATGAAAATGATGAGTATGGTGTCTATGTCTCAGAGGCTGGTACAAATAAAATTAAATTCTCATACACCGGTATCGCCGAAACTGGTGAGGGAGGAGGCGCGTAATGAATACCTTTACGTACACATTAACAGCAACCCCAGCAGCCGAAGGCGGTACAAAGACTAAATCTCAGTCTTTAACAGGTACCACTGATGTAACATTTTCCTTATCTGGATTAAACACTTTATACGAAGTTAACAATGACTATAAAATAAATAAGGTTGTTGTTGATTTTGATGACGGTAAGGAATTAGTTTTAACCAGATCTTTATCAGGTACAACTATTGCATCTTTATCTAGTGAAGCCTTTAATCATGTAATACAAACAGACTTTACCGACCAAGCAAAAAGACATGTATACTTTACCCTTTACAGAGACGATCAAAAAGTAGATGTAATAGATCTGAAGTTTACAATGTTTAAACCCCCTATTACTACTTACGAAGATGTAAACTTATTAAAAACTGACTACTTTAATAATGATGTAGATAATGAAAAATTACTATTAACATTTATTAATAAAAACCCTGAAGTATTAGGTTTAAGTTTATTAGATATTAATGTACCAGGGAAAGCTGGTTATGATCCATCTCTTACAACTAGTCAAAGTACTAGTACCAATTCATTTACTGTAGGGTTTACAACTGATTATATACATACTCACGCATCAGAATCTAATACAGGTAATACAATTCAAGTAAGTCTAGGAGATACTATTAACCCTAACACAGGTTTGCCTAAAGATAATGGAAAAATCTCTTTTAAATATAGAACAAGAGCCCCGGAGACTGCAGAATCAGGTAATAGTAATGCAGTAGTAAATTTACCTAACAACCCTCATTTATTTTATGTACCATTAACTGCTAATTCCAGCTTTATACACTTAAGCGGTTTCTTGACTTGGAATTGTAGTGATATAATGAAGGATATAGATTTAACTACTAAGACAATAACGATACCTCTTATAGATATTACAGGTACTAAGACTTCATTAACTGATTATTATTTTACTAATGTTAATACAGGGGTCGGTACATCAATGACAGGGTTAGCATCTGGAGGATATTTTTACTTAGATTTATATGATGTTACAGGATGTGACTCAATAACAACAACAACAAGTACAATTACAGCGTTTGTAAATTACTAATTGAAATAAATAATTATATGGCCATAGAAGACGAAATTATTAATATATCAGATATTGATGTTGGTACTGAAATACTAAACAACGATAAGCTCATTATTGAGACCAATAACGGGACCAAACTACTAGCTTTTAAAGACTTAGTTATTGGTGAAGAGAATATTACGTTTAAAGATAAACTAGTGCAAGGTGCCCGGTCAGGTAAGTCTACTATGGATACTGATCTAGTAGAAGGTTATAATATATTAACATCAGATACTACAGCTGGCCATGTAACGAAGTATTCTGATATTAGCGGTACTGTAGAACTAGGGAGATTTAATTATATTGCAGCAACAGAATTTGCTGGATTATCTACTACAATAACAGCTAACCAACTTGCTATAGGTGACGCAAATATCGAGATCGCGAAGATACAGTCGCTCCTGGCTAGTACTGATAATGATGCATTAAATACTATTTCCTTAATTACTAAGCCTGTAAACTTTATAGTTACTCAAAATGGAGCTGGTACTTTCGGTCCCTCTCCGGTCTTCACTGACAAGACTCTTGATCCTACAACCACAAACTCTAACGTATCATTTGCAAACAGTCCGTTCAAAATCACATACCCATCAGCAGCATCCGGTACGTATGCCGATGGTTTTGTTTTATTTATATTAGAAGCCTTTCTCGGTGGTCAGGGGACATCCGCGGACATGAAAATATATTTACTACTCGACGGTGATACAGTAGCTGAGGCAGATTTTTTTGGAGCCGGTGTCTCGAAAGCTACTATAAATAAAGCTTTATATGTTAAAAGAGGACAGACAGTAACACTTGCTTTTAATAAGGATGCAGCCTTAGAAGATGGTTCTAACTTTTCAGGTATAAGATTCTCATAAATAATGAAAGTTAATTCTATAGATACAGAAAATATTGTACCAGTTGAATATAGCCATACTCACGATGCTAAAATTCTGTTTCGTAAATATAGAGAGAACTTCGATTTTGGTTTGACAGTTGATCAATATTATTTTAATCAAGATGCAAAAGACAAAAAAACTAATTACAATACTCAATATACTCTTACTGAGTTAAACTCTTTATCTACAATAGCAGAATTAGATATTCCATTTACTGAATCAGTTGTAAATGTATTTTCTTCTCCGGTACAACACGGAGGTAAATATTTAAAAACATTTAATACATTAAGTGCGAACTATTTAAGTAGTATGTTTGTTGCCTCGTCGGAATTTGACCCTATTAGTAGTGAATTTTTATTTACTTTTACATTAACATCAGTTCCTGCTACTGCTAAATCAAGTACTCTTAGCGGTAGTATACCTACTAACAAACAAGGTAGTGAAGATAGAATTTTAGTAAGTACTGTTTCTGGTGCTACTACATATTATCTAGTAGCGTTATCAGCAACCAATACTGTTGCAAAATGGACATCAACAGATAGTTTAAAAGAACAATGTTATTTTAGATATGGTATCGCAGATAATAAAATTACTCTATTAAACCCAGCATCTGGGTTTGCCTCAAAAATATGTATAAATAGTGGTCTATATACAGACCTTGATGATGTTTTAAGCTTGTCTACTTCTCCTGGTTCATTTACTACTGCTGCAGCTTTAAGTACAGCTAGTTTTGATATTACTAGAAACGTATTAACTAAAGCTTTTAAAACTATACCTAATAGTTATACTAAATATATTTCCTCATATAATACAGATACAGTTGACTTAAACACATCTACTGTTGTAGACCATATAAGTAATAATTATTTTGTATTTACTAATAATTACAATTTTTATGATAGTAAGACTAGTAGCAATGAGAATAAAATAAAAGCGCATGCTGATTTCTTCCCGTTAAAGAACCAAGCTACTTTGCACGAATATTATTCAGAGAATAATCATTTTAACTCTCAACCTGCTCATTTAAATCGAGTTTACGAAAAAGTAAACGCTGGAACAAACCAGCAACGCGGTTATGATAAAATAGGTTTATCTTATAATATCGGTACATACGACATAGTATTTAAACCAAACAAACTTACATATTTTACTACCCCTGACTCAATGTCTCCTTATACAGTTTTAAATATAAAAGATGCAAAAATAGAAAATCTAGGAACTGTTGCAGGAGATAATCCATTAATGTCGGATAAAGTTTTTAAGCGCCGTGAGGATGTAAAAAATAATTCGTACAGTGATAATACTGATCCGGTCTATTTATGTAGTTGGTTATCTGGTAATGATATAGGAGATACAAGATGGGTAGATAGATATTATAATGCTTATGTTTCTAATTTTGCAAACGCGCTTTCTGGTACATCTTTTTATAATGTTGTAACTGCTGCAGGAGCTGAATCTACTGAAACATTTGATGTATCTTCTAGCTTAACTTTTGAACCTAATAATGATTATATTTTCTATCATATAGGTAGTAATGATTATCAAAATTTATTTAAAGCATATAATACAGTTTATAATGTTGCATCAGGAGTGGAGTATAAAAATTTTAAAGGAGTACCTACAACCCCTAACAAAGTAAAAGAAGAAGATGAATTAATTTTAAATGGAGAGAATTTCGGTAAATTTAATACTGATATTACAGGAGATTTTAGTACTAGCTTCTGGTTATACAATACAGATAATACCCAACCATTTGGTTACCAAATCGCAGGTAATTATTTTGAAGAAGGGTTTGGCATTTTTAATACTGATCTAGTTACTCCTAATATTATTCTTCCAGTAGAAAATATAGACTCTGGACTAACTAGTAAATTATTATTCCTTAATAATGACTTTGAGATATATGACGAAGTTATTGTCATGGATGGTCCTACAGAAATAGAAATACTAGGTATTGGACGTAAAGATAATTTTTCTGAATTTTATGTGTTAGGTAGTAATTATATTATATATGTTTATAATGCGAATAATAATTTAATCGGTCAGATTGATAATTTAAAAGATAATACATCTACAATAGATGACTTCGAAGTTGGAGAGGATAAGCTGCATGTATTGTTTAATCCAATTCAATCTAACCCCAACTGCTTTACCTATAACTTTAAAAATAATACAACCAGCGGCGCGGTATCTAGTACGTATGTTGATAAAATAGGAGAAAAGGGCAAAGTAGTTGAAACAAGCTCAGGTCATACTTTTTATTCTGTAGATTCAAAAACCGGTTTTGGTAATGAAATGTCTTTTAATAATTCTAGTGAGGCATATGCAGTGAGACAAAGTAATAAATCTGCAATAGGAGATACTCGTAATTATTTACAAAAAATATCCCCTAGCAATACTCTTGATTATGATAATAATAATAACCTAATAAAATCTGGTTTAAATTTAGAATCTAAAATTAACGGAGTACAGATAGATGATGATAACAATACAATTGTATTACATGATAATAATATTATCTCTATCCTAGACAGTAATCGTATTTTGAAAAGGACAAGAGAATTTTGTCAGTTAGAAAATTATCCATTCCAGCAATCATATCTAGATATGATATATGATTTTGAAGACGGAGTATATAAAAAATATATTCTTTTTGTTCAAGAGTATAATGACGGGTTCCGGTTAACAAAAATTAATGATAAATTAAAAATTATCTCTACCAAGAAATTTAAAGACCTTAATCTTGCAAGTTTAAAATTAACTAAATCTATTACTTCATTTTATTATCTCAGGAAGGTTGGCGCGAACAAAAATAGATTAAAAGTTTTATTAAAAACTAAACCTCAATTCTCTTCTTCTGGGGTAATACCAAGAACAAAGACTGAAATTGACTTTGATTATAGCCAATTAAACCCAGGTTACAACCATTTCTTTGTTAATGTATCTGTACGGAAAGGTTATATGGAATTATATGTTAATAGTAAACGTTACAGTAAAGTAGAATTTCCTGCAGGGGTATTTGCTTTAGATAATGTTTTAGGAACAGGTACTTATATTGGTGCTGTAAGTACTCCGTTCTACTTAACTCTTGCTAATAGATTATTACAACCGAAGAAGTACTTTATTAAGAATGCTAAAATAAAGAGTTTTAAAATGTATAATAAAGTAATGACATACTTTGATATGTTAGCTCATTACAATTATCACTTTGAAGATAAAAATTTAATCTGGTCTTATCCAATCGGGCAACGCACATATGTAGATACAATTGATAAGTTAATGAAGTTTAACTACCCAGAAAAAATTACTAATAACTATAAAGTTGAAATCGAAAATACTGGCATTACAGACGATAAACTCAAAGACAAGCTTAAGGATAGAATTACTGAAGAGTTACAGAAAATAACTCCATATTTTGATGAGGTAAAAGATATTGTAATATCTTAACCAAAGTAACAGACTAATTACCAGTAATAAATACTCTTTTTATATTCTCAAGATCAGCAACCATTTGTTGTGCTAATGCAATGCGTTGCGCATCTGCACTCTCCATTATTAATTGTTGACCGTTGTAAGTATGTTCTGTGACCATTTGACGATACTTAGCTATAGCGCTGTCTAGTGCAGCATATGTTTGAGTAGGTTTGGTTCTTTCGAATTCTGATGGGTTCATAAATTTTTATTATTATATTATATCCTGAACTTATTTCAAGTCAGGTTTGTCGGATAATTTATCAAGCACATTATATAAATCTATAAATTCTTTTTTGTAACGACGCTCAAATCTACGAGCATCAACTTCCCATTTATTGTAATAATATTTAGGGCGAAATTTCTCACAGTCTTCATCTGTGTAATTTAATTTACCTTCATCTACGTTGAGCATATTATCTTGTATCCAATGTCTCATTTCATGTAGTAAGTGTCCAACGAAGGTATCCATTTTTTTCTCTCTACTCCATCCAGCTTGGTTTAAATATTTGGTGATATGTAATTCGTCGAAACCAAAATAGTAACCACTACTATAATGGTCACAATTCATAATTTGTATTCGAGTTGTATCTGGTATATCAAAATCGCGAATAGAGTTGAGAAATATATTTAAACATTTTTCTACAACCTTAAAATTTATATCATGCAATTTTAACCACTTTTTGACTTTTGGTTTTGCTCTCAACTCCACCGAAATCATGTAAATATTTAGTCGAGTCAACTAGTTTATTATTACATATCATACTGCGTTTCCCAAAGGCTCTGTCCTATTTAAAACATTAACCTATATAGGATTTGGGGACAAAAAAACCCCCGTTTCCGGGGGTTGCTAGACGTTATGAGATTTATTACCCTGCGAAGGTAATTTCAGCTGATTTGACAACCGGTTTCTTGAACGTAGGTGTACCTGTAAGCAAATTTAATGCCCGGCGTTTAAACCTATCCATCTGACCACCTGGGGTATTCAAGCTACCAATTCGGTTCTGGATATAAGTGTGATTCTTATTCTCAATCGCATTAGCCATTCTAGCAGCATGCTGATGGTGATCTACATATTCGGTTACTGCATTAAATGCATCCCAGCGCGATTTTCCGAGATTACCATCTCCTCGGCTAAATAGAGTAGCAATATCATTGTGACGATTTACTGTACGCTCATCTTCATCATTCTTCATCGGATATAGTTCACCCAAGAAGTTGTAGAGCTGCTCTTTAGTAATTACTGTACTATCAAGTTTAGCAAAATCAGTATACATGTTCTTCAAACTATCAATATTCTTAGCGAATACATCCTTAACAAGATCTAACCTATTACTGTAATTCGAAAAATGCTGAATTCGATAATCTCTTGTAGACTCTTTAGTCATTGCTACGAACTGATTATTACATGCACCTCGCATTGATGTCGGGAAAATACAATTTGATATAATGCCATCATGGCCGATCAACATTGTAATCATTGAGTTAATTTTATCACCTTGACGGTTAGGTAACTCAAAGGTATAATCTTTAGGTAACTCAGCTTGCACCCAAATACGACTACCACCGCGCATAACACCAGCAGCTTTATATTCTCCACCATACATCTTACGAACTTCATCAAATGCATCGATTAATTCCTCGTTCTGGATGGGAGTATACTTTTTACCTGTAACAGTATATATATCTTTGGTTCTACTATTACGCAAACCGTAAAACCTCTTGAAACCTTCATCTCCGGTTGCTTCTCCAAGATTTACCTGCTCTACCTCAAAATCTAGTCCAGCTTTAGTGAAAAGCTCTTTTTTATTTGAGATCTGATGAACACCTTCCACTGCTATGGCTGAATGTTCGTTAATGTCCTGTAATGCTACGTTTCTATCGTTGATTCTCATAACTCCATTATTATAGACTGTCTTACTCTTCTTTGCAACTCCTTTTCTTCCGGATATAGGAGCCTTTACCCTTTTTTGGTGAATGAACCCGGGTTCCTGTGTTGAACCTTATTATTGCTCTTGGTTTTTTCATCTTTCCATACTCTTATGCGGTATCCGTCGGTGAATTGCGTAATTTTCATTTTTACTGCCATAACAGACATTATTATAGGTATTTATATGAAGACAGTCAAGCTTTTACTCTCTAGTTACACCGAACTCGTCAAGTCTAACGAATGGACCACTTTCACCAGTGGCTCTAGGGGTCCCTGTACCGTTATGCCCTGTACCTCGTTGGATTGTTGTAAATCTCGGGTCTACGGATACAGGCCATGGATATAACTCTTCAAGAAACGGAAAGGTATTGGTCTTTAAAAACATATCAGCGGCTGTAGTGGTTCTCTTTGCTTGCTCTATAAGGGCTCTAGCTCCAACAGGTTTTATTGCATATGCATGGGTACCTTTGAATTGACCCCCGGACGAAAATAGTAAATCTACACCTGTAAACTTAGGTATTTTATACTCATCATGTCCAGGTACACCTATATTAACTAATTGATTGAATCCTGTACCATCTAATATATAAGAAGGTATTTCATCAATTATAACTGCATCATGTTCAAATATAAGTATAGGTATGTTTAATTCTATAGATTTCTCCCACAATGTGAGATGAGAGAGAAAACACCCAGCTGCAGCATCTCCATGACTGTGTTGTTCTATGTCTTTAAACCCATTAATATTAATTCCTTTATTTTTTAATATTTTTAATGGGTTATGAGTAGGGGTATACGCCTCAAATGTATTAATATATAGCCCGAATTTATTACCTGTGGATATACACCTTTTCGCAGCTAATACTGATTCAGTATTTGTATTAATTGTAATTATATAACATTTAGCTAACATTTAAGATCTGCTTACATTTATTTATAAATGGTACTTGTTGTTCTGTTAGTCTAATTTGATATTGATGGTATACTGTATCTTCGAAAACAGTACCATGACCAAATTTTAAATCTAAAGAAGGGCTTTCCCAGGTAATATCATTACTTTGAGTTACATCCCAAAATTTTAATGTTTTCCCTAGCTTACGACACTGATGAGTGAAATTTTGACCAGTATCTGCATTTTTATCAGACATTAAATTAGGAGAATTACAGTCATAATATAATGACCGTTTAAACCCGAAAAAACATGGATGAATATATGCTGTGTGTTTATCTATATGAAGAGCGCACCCTTTAGCTCCACTTAATGTATTACCATCTTTAATCTGACGTAATAATATAGTATAAAAGGAACTATCAAGCGGTATACAGTCAATATCAAAAATAACTATATAATCATTAGTAGAGTCTTGTATTATTTTGTTTAATATTTCTCCATGACCATACTCATCACAATCTGCAACAATTTGGGTTATATTTAAATCAAACTTACGGAAAACTTCCTTCTGATAATATAATATCTCTTTATTTAAATCTGTTCGAGCAAAACTATATATACCTACACTCACGAGTTTATTCTCTGGATGATATTCGTAGTCGATCTCCCGGTCAACTCCGGCAAGATCTGAATATCTAATGTATGCTCTTCTAAAACCGCGCGCTCACATTCCGGCAAGGCATCTAATGAATAATCTCCACCTTTAACGTAGACGTCTGGCTTGATCGCTTCTATAAAATTGGAAACTCTTTTCTCATGGAATATTACTACTAAGTCAACATATCTAATACTTGACAATACCTTGACTCGATCCTCAAGATGATTAATGGGTCTCCCTTGTCCCTTTAGGTCTCTCACAGTTTCGTCGTCATTCACACCAACTACTAATATGTCGCCTAACTCTCTGGCTAGCTCGAGATAGGATACATGACCGGCATGAAGAATGTCAAAGCACCCGTTTGTTGCAACTATCTTCTTTCCGGCATGTACCTCCCGGAATTTTATAATATCTTCTACACCAGTAATACTATCTGGCAAGCCTAAATCAACTAACACACTCCGGCCCGTCATGTAGATTTAGATATATCTTTAAGCTTAGGTTCGGGTACTGGTGGATCTAGTCTACCAATCAATTTCTTGGCTTCTGCAACGACTTTTACGTTGATCTCCCGGATCGCTTCCGGATCATTAGCTGAAACTAGCTCTGTTCCGTGATAGATTAGCATATTTGCTAAATCCATGTAGAAACACTTATAATCTTGTTTATTTCGTGACGTTGAAGGCATCGAGTAATAATTGTAATGTATCTTTCTCCACTTCCACTACTACCTCTGGTTCGGCGGCCTCTGTGACTCCTGTAGAATCATAATCCCCATATATGTCATCTCCGTCTTCTTCGTCGAATATACTTGTATCTAGGATTGGTGATACTGCAGTAGAGGCAGACTCTAGTATGTTCTGCTTCTTAATGTCTAGGATAATTAAATTTAATAATTGATTAGTAACTAAGTCTTTCTTAGCCCTTGCTATTAAGCCTGTGCAATCTGCCTTCGAGAACACACCTTCTAGCATTTGTATAGGATTCTTTAATTGTGAGTATATTAAATGCGGTAAATATAGTTCTGTGATCTTCGCACAGTCTCTAATTACATAATATGCACCTTTCTTGAGTATCTTAACTCCTGTATCGGGTGACTTAGCAGCAACTTTAGCAGCTCTAAGTAATTTAGCCTCTTTACTCTTAGATTCCTTAAGTAGCTTCTCTTCAAATGTCATATACATTAATATTTATAACTTTGCTCGTCCTTAACCTATAATTAAAATCAATACTAGCACTTTATTGACTCCCTTTATAGTCTTCTTCATGTTACATCCAAATAATACACATATATAACTCAACACTGTCACAAATAACGCTATTGGCAATGCGATCAAGATAAAAAATGGATTAACTGGGCGATCGATTAGCTGTTCTTTGTTCTTCTCCATATATCTATTGCTTTCTTTATATCTCCTTTTGAAAATACTGATAACCTCTTGAAAGCCTCCCACCCAGGCTTAGGTTCTTTTAAAGATTTCCATGTAGCTAGGAGCTCCTGTCGTTCGTCTTGTTCATATGTATCCATTGTATCTAAGTATTTAGTAAAATTGGAGCACGTCCAGGGTACCGCCCCCTGCTTCAATGGTTTTGCAGACCACCCCGTTCACTTGCTCGGTCGACGTGCATTATAATCCTGCGATATTAAGATGGGTATATGTTGACTCAACTTGCTCCTCTGTTACATCTACCTCTTCGTTGATCTTTATATAGTCACCTATATTTCCATTATCCAGGATTCGCTCTAATTCTTGTTCTATTAAATGAGAACCTCTCTCTACCATACCTGAGTCATCTAAATCGATTGCGTATTCTAACTTGAACTCTAACATGGCTTTGCGTATCATCATCGTAAAAACCTATTATAGCTTCTCGAGAGAGTTTTGCAAAAAATATTTCCCATGCACCTCAGACCCCGGTTTACGGTACCTCTATATATACCGGATTCTCGTACTTAACTCTATAGAGAGAGAGTATAGAGAGAGAGACTATATAGCTCAATACTATATAGTCTCAATTAATAGATAGCTCTAAACTATCCTTGTTGTTGTGGGGGGATTAAGCTTGCACCTCTTGTAGTTCAGCCAATGCTTCGTCGAAGGTAGCAGCCTTAACTGGCTCTGGTTTAACTTCCATCTTCTTCTCTGCCTTCGATACTACATCATCGATTGTTACTGGCATCTCTTCTCTCTTCTTAGGTGCAGGTTTAGCTGTGTTATATACTCCATCTTCAAACCAGAAGTTAGTAACACGGCTCTTACTATTCTTCTGAAGTAACTCTTTAAGCTGCTCATCACTAATAGCATTGTCTGTATTCTTAAGATCACTTAGCGATCTACCAGCACGAAGCTGACTACATACGTACTTGCTTACATAGTTGGTAAGCAACCAATCACTACTAACTCCAAGACGCTTTGCCTTATCATTTAAGTAGTTGTGTGATGTCTTTCTAGATTGACCAGAAATGACACATGCGAGGACGGGGGCTGGGTTTTTCTTAACTGCCATAATATTAATTCCTTTCTTTTTTTAGTTTAAAGCTTTTTTCAAAAACTGCTTCTGTGGCTCAATCTCACGATGGATAGCCTTCAACATCTTCATCATTGCTCCCCATCGCTTCCAAGCATTGAGGTTCGCAATTTGTTTCTCGTTCATTTGTATGTCGCAATCAGCGTTCATTCCAATATTATATATGCTTTTCTAGAATCGTCAAGCTTTAATTTCCAGCTACCAGCTCGTCCATCATATGCTGGTTCCCAGCTGTGTATGGCATTGCCATATCATCACCACGAATGATGATCCCGAGATCATGCGTCAATGTCCTGAAGACATTTGTGTCAAGCTTGTCTCTGTTCTCGAAGACAAATCCAAAGATTCCCTTCGCCACGTTAATTGTATTTTCATTCATATCTCTCATCTTATCTATCTCAACAACACCATAATTATATATGCTTCTCTAGAT